>JABEBX010016237.1_pt1 | contig 89231 bp, 88 predicted proteins | sample 7245971 | NCBI WGS metagenome assembly JABEBX01 (sample SAMN14506365, study PRJNA622280) | hot springs metagenome | biome: hot spring [ENVO:00000051]|acidic hot spring [ENVO:00002120]; feature: spring [ENVO:00000027]|sediment [ENVO:00002007]; material: sediment environment [ENVO:01001048]... | reverse complement strand
TGGCACGCCCAGAGGGAATCGAACCCCCAACCTACGGCTTAGAAGGCCGTTGCTCTATCCGGTTGAGCTATGGGCGCGTAACCAGACTATTCTAAGGCATTGTCAGCCATGCCTCCAGATGCACGGATGGGTCTTGTTTTGACGAACTCCATGGCTCGGGGTACACTCCAGAGCACGGAGAGATGGCCGAGAGGCTGAAGGCGCTCCCCTGCTAAGGGAGTATGGGGCTAAACACTCCATCGAGGGTTCGAATCCCTCTCTCTCCGCCACTACGGCAAGGTCATCCGTTGATCGCTATTGTAAGTAGGGTATAAGCTCTTCTCAGGTACATTCTAGATTTCTTCAAAATTCATTCCTTAAACACTTTCTCATGCTACTTTCCTCCAGAGGAGATTTCTCCCAATGAGCGACGCTATCCACTATATATCCGATGAAAGTTTTGAAGCCGACGTGCTGCAGGCCGATAAGCCTGTCCTGGTAGATTTCTGGGCTGAATGGTGTGGTCCTTGCAAAATGATTGCTCCCATCCTGGAAGAGGTCGCCAAGGATTATGCCGATCGCCTGATCGTGGCGAAATTCAACATCGACGAAAATCCCAATACTCCCCCTCAATATGGTATTCGTGGTATTCCTACCTTGCTCCTCTTCAAGGGCGGCAAGTTGGAAGCCAGCAAGGTGGGAGCCCTGAGTAAAGCCCAACTAACTGCATTTTTGGACAGCCAACTTTGAATACCCCAAGACCTCGCCGTAAACCCCAGCGCCCGCCCAAATCCTTTCCCAATGAAGACCTTTTGCTCGAAGAAGAAGAGGCATTTTGTCCTCCACCTGGAGCTCCTTCGGTCAATCTAAGTGAACTGAAGCGAAAATCTGCCACGGAACTGGCCCAGATCTGTCAGGACTTGGGTATTGAGGGCGCATCTCGACAGAAAAAACAGGAACTCATCTTTAATATCCTCAAGACCCATGCCCGTAACGGTAATGCTATTTATGGGGATGGTGTGCTGGAGGTCTTACAGGATGGTTTTGGTTTTTTGCGCGCGGCTTCGGGGTCGTACATGGCAGGACCAGACGACATCTACGTTTCGCCTTCCCAGGTTCGCCGTTTCAATTTGCAAACAGGAGATACCGTTGCCGGTCAGATTCGTCAGCCCAAGGATGGGGAGCGCTACTTTGCTCTACTTAAAGTGGAGAGTATCAACTTTGAGGATCCCGAGGCTACCAGAAACAAAGTCAATTTCGATGATCTAACCCCGCTTTTCCCTGACGAGGTGCTCCATCTGGAGTCTGACAACGTCCTGTATGGTGAACTGGCACCGCGAATCATCGATATGATTTCGCCGGTGGGTAAGGGCCAGCGGGGACTCATCGTGGCTCCGCCCAAAACCGGCAAGACCGTCCTGTTGCAGCAAATTGCCCATGCCATTACCAGCAATCATCCAGAGTGCTATCTGATCGTCCTGCTCATCGATGAGCGGCCGGAAGAGGTGACCGAGATGCAGCGTTCGGTCAAAGGGGAAGTTATTTCCTCTACCTTTGACGAGCCGGCAACTCGTCATGTGCAGGTGGCGGAAATCGTGCTGGAGAAGGCCAAACGCCTGGTGGAGCACAAGCACGATGTGGTGATTCTCCTGGATTCCATTACCCGCCTGGCGCGGGCATACAATACCGTGGTGCCATCCTCCGGCAAGGTCCTGACCGGTGGTGTGGATGCCAATGCCCTGCAAAAGCCGAAGCGATTTTTTGGTGCTGCCCGCAACATTGAAGAGGGTGGCAGTTTGACCATCATTGCTACGGCTCTGGTGGAGACCGGGTCCAAGATGGACGAGGTGATCTTTGAAGAATTCAAGGGCACCGGCAACATGGAAGTCCATCTGGATCGGCGTTTGGCAGAAAAACGGACCTATCCTGCCATCAATCTCACCAAGTCGGGCACCCGTCGGGAAGAGCTATTGATTGCGCAGGATCTCCTCAACAAACTGTGGGTGTTACGCAAGTTGCTGGCACCCATGGATCCAACTGAGTCCATGGAATTTTTGCTGGACAAGGTGCGCTCTACCAAAAACAACGCCGAGTTCTTTGATTCCATGAATCGTTGAAGGCTGGACCTGGCTATTGCGGGTGCTTATAATCCGCCACTTTCCCAAATTATTGAGAACTCGTCATGAAAGCTGACATTCATCCCAAGTACGAGGTAGTAACCGTAACGTGCAGTTGCGGAAATACCTTCCAGACCCGCTCTACGGCCAATCGCGAACTGCATTTGGATCTGTGTTCTGAGTGTCATCCCTTCTACACGGGGAAACAACGCGCGGTTTCTGCGGCCGGTCAGGTTGAAAAATTCCGTAAGCGCTACGGCAAGTAAGCTCCTGTGACCCAAGAAAGCTTGCGGGATCGGGCACTGGCGTATCATGCCGCAGCGCCTGCCGGCAAGGTTGCCGTTCACCCAAGCAAAGCTTGCGCCTCCCAAGCGGATCTTTCCTTGGCATATACCCCTGGGGTGGCCGAGCCGGTCCGCGAAATTGCCGCGGATCCGGATAAGGCATACGAATATACCGCCAAAGGCAATCTGGTTGCAGTAATTACCAATGGCACGGCGGTGCTGGGTTTGGGTAAGGTGGGCCCCCTGGCAGGTAAGCCGGTCATGGAGGGCAAGGCGGTTCTTTTCAAGCGCTTTGCGGATATCGATGCCTTCGACATCGAGGTAGAAGCACGGGATGCCGATCACCTCATCGATGTGATTGCCGCCATCGCTCCAGGCTTTGGTGGGATCAACCTGGAGGATATCGCTGCCCCCGATTGTTTTGCGATCGAAACTGCGCTGCAGGAGCGATTGGATATTCCAGTTTTCCACGACGATCAGCATGGCACGGCGGTCATTGTGGCGGCGGCCTTGGAAAATGCCTTGGCATTGCAGCAGAAACAGTTATCTCGGTGCAAAGTTGCCATTGTGGGAGCTGGTGCCGCCGGTCTGGCCATTGCGCACATGCTCACCCATTTGGGTGTTGGGAGCTGCTACCTGAGCGATGTCCATGGAGTGCTCCGGGAAGAGCGGCAGGATTTGAGCCCCTGGCATCGCCCGTTTGCCAAAGCGCCCAGCCACTGGACCCTACGCGAGATGATTGCCGATGCAGATGTCCTCATTGGAGTATCGGTACGGGGCGCCATCCCGGCCGAATTGCTTGCGAGTCTTGCTCCGAAGCCGGTGATTTTTTCCCTGGCCAACCCGGATCCGGAAATTGACCCGGAAATCGTTCGTAGTAGTCGTCCCGATGCGATTTTGGCGACAGGTCGCTCGGATTTTCCCAATCAGGTCAACAATGTGCTGGGTTTTCCCTTCTTGTTCCGTGGCGCTTTGGATGTCCGGGCCCGGACCATCAATCGCGAAATGATGGCGGCGGCGGTGCAGGCCCTTGCAGCTTTGGCGAGGGAGCCTGTCCCTGCCGAAGTTTGTGCTGCGTATGGCTTGCCCGCAGGGAGTATAACTTTTGGTCGCGAATACATTATCCCTAAGCCATTGGATCCGCGATTACGCGAGTGGGTAGCGGCGGCGGTGGTTGCCGCAGCCCGCGCCAGTGGAGTTGCCCGGCGCTAGTCAAGTCCCAGGCACGATGGTTTTTGCTTGGCCTAGACCATCTCTGCGCCCTATACTTCTTGGGTCTTTTGTCCAGTCATTCCCCTAGTGGGGCTCCATTCATCGAGGTGTGAGATGCGTTCCGACATGATCAAAAAGGGCTTTGAACGGGCCCCCCATCGCTCCCTGCTCAAGGCCTGCGGCCTAACCGATGCCGACATGAACAAGCCCTTCATTGGTGTTGCCAATTCGTATATCGACATCATCCCCGGCCATGTTCATTTGCAGGAGTTTGGACGCATCGTCAAGGAAGCCATTCGGGCGGCTGGCGGTATCCCTTTTGAGTTCAACACCATTGGCGTAGATGATGGGATTATCATGGGTCACGATGGCATGCGCTATTCTCTCCCCAGTCGGGAGATTATTGCTGATTCCATCGAAACGGTGGTGCAGGCTCACCACCTCGATGGACTGGTCTGTATTCCCAATTGTGACAAGATCGTCCCGGGCATGATCATGGGGGCTTTGCGCTGCGATATCCCGACGGTATTTGTCTCGGGTGGGCCCATGGAAGCAGGCAAACTTGCCGACGATACGGTTGTGGATCTGGTAACCGCCTTCGAGGCTGTCGGGCAGTTCAAACGCGGGCAAATCACCGAAGCCAGACTCAAAGAAATCGAAGACAAGGCCTGTCCCACCTGCGGTTCCTGTTCGGGGATGTTTACCGCCAATAGCATGAACTGTCTCATGGAAGTATTGGGCATTGCCCTGCCCGGTAATGGAACCGTGCTGGCCACTGCCAAGGCCCGACGGGACTTGGTCCGCCAAGCGGCAGAACGAATTATGGTGCTCGTGCAGGCCGGTGGACCTACCATGCGTCAGTTGGTGGACTACGAGGCCATCGATAATGCCTTTATCCTCGATATGGCCATGGGCGGTTCCACCAATACCGTATTGCATACCTTGGCCATTGCCCGGGAGTCGGGTGTCGATTATCCCCTCTCCAGACTCAATGAACTGGCCATGCAAGTGGCCTATCTGGCCAAAATTTCTCCGGCACTGTCGACCGTGCATATCGAGGACATTGGTCGGGCCGGCGGAATTCCGGCCATCCTGCATGAGGTCCATAAACGCAACCCCAACGTTCTCCACCTCGACAAACCAACGGTCAGTGGCCAAAGTCTGCGAGAGATCGTGGAAAAGGCAGCGGTTCGAGACAGTAACATCATTCGGCTGGCCAACAATCCCATTTCCCCCACCGGTGGCTTGCGGGTGGTATTCGGAAATCTGGCCCCCTTGGGGGGGATCGTCAAGATCGGTGCGGTCAAGGAAGAAATGCGCGTCTTCTCGGGTCCGGCCAAGATCTTTGAGAGTATGGAAAGTGCGGCTGAAGGCATCCTTACCGGGGAAGTAGAAGCGGGACAAGTAGTGGTGATCCGGTATGAAGGCCCCAAGGGTGGTCCGGGAATGCCTGAAATGCTTACTCCCACCGCCAATATTATGGGGATGGGCCTGGGTGACAAAGTGGCATTGATCACCGATGGGCGCTTTAGTGGAGCGACCCACGGTGCCTGCATCGGACATATTTCGCCTGAGGCAGCCGAAGGAGGTCCCATTGCCTTGGTCCAGGAAGGGGATATCATTGAACTGGATCTGGAGGCGGGCAAGATCCATTTGCAGGTCAGCGACGAGGAATTGGAGCGTCGACGGGCCAACTGGGTACCCGTGGAAAAGCCCCTGAAATCACCCTGGCTGCGCCGCTACCGCAGGCTGGTGACCAATGCCGCCATGGGCGCAGTTTTGGAGTCTTGATTCCGGGGTTCTAGCGCAGCTTGCGCAGAAAGACAGCGCTGGCTCGCTGGAAATTGTACAGGTCTTGCTTGGGGATCGGGAGATCCTGGGGTGTCCCTTGTTGAAAGCCCCGTTCCAAGAACCAGTGACTACTCTGGGTGCTGAGGACGAATACCTGCGCAAGACCCAACCGTCGGGCCTGCTCCAGTGCATAGTCGAGGAGTTGTTCCCCCCGACCCTGGCCCCGGTAGGCCTGGTCTACGGCTAGACAGGCAATCTCTGCCATGCAGTATTCGGCGTAGGGATAGAGGGCCACGCTGCCAATAATCTTACCGTCCCGTTCCATGACCGTGAATTGTTCGACTTCCCGCTCCAGCCGTTCCCGACTGCGCCGTACCAAAATGCCTGCCTCCTCCAGGGGGCGAATGAGGGCCATGATGCCGGAAACATCGGCGCGATGGGCCGGACGCAGATGTTCGAAGGGATCCCTAGAAATCATGGTCCCCAGTCCATCGCGAGTGAACAACTCCAGAAGCAGCGCGCCATCTTGACGACGAGGGATGATGTGTACCCGCTCCACGCCAGCTTGGAGGGCCTTTTTGGCACTTTGCAAGTGTTCACGAAGGTCTTCGGGAAGGATGTTTTCCTGGAGGGGCATTAGCTCGGAGAGTACCAATTGTCGCAGTAATACCCCAGCGGAATTGTGTATGCCCCCATGGTCTGCATAAAAAATCAACTTTGCAGCTTGTAGGGCGATGGCGGTGACAACGGCAATATCCTCGGCCCGGATATTGAAGAGGGTGCCGGTGGGAGAAACGCCGATGGGGGAGAGTAATACCACTTCATCGGCGGCCAAATGACGCTGAATGGCCTCGGTAGCAACGCGTCGGACCTCTCCGGTGTATTGGTAATCCACCCCATCGAGAATCCCCAGGGGCTGGGCAATGATGTAGTTACCACTGCTGACCTGCAAACCCGCATGGGCCATGGGTGAATCCATGCGGCCTTCGGAAAGCATGGCCTCCACCTGCAGACGAGCACCACCCACGGCCTCGCGCAGATGCTCCATAATGGCCTCGGTGGTGACCCGGCGGCCCTTGATTCGTTCCGATTGCAGGCCAGCCCGAGCCAGTGCTGCGTCAATCTGCGGACCCGCACCATGGACCAAGACCAGGTTGATCCCCAGACTGTTGAGTAAGGCAATATCCTGGGCGATTCCCCAAAAGTGGCCATCGGCCAGGACATCCCCACCAAAATTGATCACAAAGGTTTGTCCCCGAAAACGATGAATATAGGGGGAGGATTCGCGAAAATGTTCGACAAAGCTGGCAGGCTGCATGGTGTGGCGCTAACTGGAACGGATCACTCTCTTAGGGGGCTGGCTGGCTGCCTCGGCAGGGGTGAGCGTCCGCAAGGAGAGGGCATGGATGTTTGGCACTTCCTTGACCAGTTCGTAGACCATTCGGTGCCGCGCCAGGGGAGGCAACCCCTCAAAGGCTGTGGAAACGATGTGGCATTCATAATGGCCGCCATCATCGGCACCTTCATGGGTTTCATGGGCCCGGCTGCGATCCCGGATTTCCAGCGAAAGTGGTGCAAGACCATGGGTAATGGCGGACTCTAGGGCGCTTTTGCTCATCAAAATACCACCTTGTAAGGACGAACACTGACATCGGCATAGACCCCGTGGCTCAGATAGGGTTCTGCTGCCGCCCATTCTTGGGCCTGGGCCAAGGACTCGAATTGGGCAATGATCAGACTACCCGTAAAGCCCTGTTCCCCTGGGTCCTCTTGGTCAATGGCCGGGAAGGGGCCGGCACTGAGCAGTCGTCCCTCTGCCCGCAACTGATGGAGTCGGGCAAGATGCTCGGTGCGTACTTCCTTCCGCTTGGCAAGGGAATCTGGATTATCGATACCAATGATGCAGTAGTACATGCTTGCCTCGTAGATGCATAGGGCTAGTGTAGCACAGCTTAGGCAGAATCTCCGGAGTCCTTGGCCTCGGCGGGAAGGGCACGGCTAATGAGGATGGCCTGATAGATAACAAAGAGTACGGTCAGGATCAACATGCCAAAAAGTTTGAAGTCGACCCAAATCGCGGTGGGAAAACTATAGGCTATGAGGATGTTCAAGGCCGCAAGGAATAAGAAAAAAACGATCCAATAGCGGTTGAGTCGGCGCCAAAAGCTATTGGGTAAGGCAACGGGTAGTTGCCCCCCCATGACGCGTTGCAACAACGGTGTCTCGCGCCAGTGGGTCCAGAGTAGGGCACCCGCAAAGAGCAAGTACAAGATGCTGGGCTTCCATTTGATGAAGGTATCGTTATGGAAGTAAATGGTGAGCCCACCAAAGAGCAGCACCAGCAGGGTGGAAATCCAGGTCATGCTTTCTACCCGCCCTTGCCGCCACCACTGCCAGAGCATGAGCAGTATCGAGGCAACGATGAGCACTTCGGTCGCGAAGTAAATACCGTGGATTTTATAGGCAATAAAAAACAGGATAATGGGTAAGAAATCGATGAACAGTTTCATGAGCAGTGTAAAAACGGTAGGGTAGATGGCCTTAGTGTAGGCATCGAAAGGAGATTTTGCCTAGTGGAACGAGAGGAATTGTTTTTGGCCCTGGCCAGGCTCCTGGGTGAGGAAGTATCCGTGCCCGTGGATTTTGCCAAGGTGCAAGCGGCGCGCTGGCGTCATCTCCCCTTGGGCGGACGTTTGGAGGGGATCGAACATCCCGATTTGCCAGATCCAAATTTTCTCTTGGGCATTGACGATGTCAAGGGGGCGCTCGATCAGAATACCCGGCAATTCGTGGCGGGCTTGCCTGCCAATGACGTGCTGCTCTGGGGTGGGCGGGGTACAGGCAAATCTTCTTTGGTCAAGGCGATGCTTCATCGTTATGCTGCCCAGGGTTTACGTTTGGTGGAAGTGGAAAACCAGGGAATCCTGGATTTGCCCGAAATTCTCACGGCCTTGCGCAAGGTGGATGACCAAGGGCGCTACCGCTATGTCCTCTTTTGTGATGATCTTTCGTTCTCTGCTGACGATCCCGCCTATCGAGCCCTGAAATCCCTGCTGGATGGAGGTATCGAAGCCCGTCCCGCCAACGTCTTGCTGTATGCCACCAGTAATCGCCGACACCTCTTGCCCCGCCATTTTGCCGACAACGAGGAGACGGAACGGCGCGGGGGAGAAATCATTCCGGGCGAAAGCAACGAAGAAAAGATCAGCCTCTCGGAGCGCTTCGGCTTGTGGTTGGGTCTCTATCCCTTTGATCAGGAACAGTATCTATCCATTGTTGCCCAACACATTCGCTTGCTGGGTGGCAAGGGGAAGGGCTCTGCATGGCAGGAAGAAGCCTTGCGTTGGGCCTTACAACGGGGCTCTCGCAGTGGTCGGGTGGCCCAACACTTTGCCCGGCACTGGGTTGGGAGCCAAAAAATCGCAGCCGGCTGACACCTACGGCAAGTATCTACGATGCGCACCGGCAGGGAAGGGGTTCAGCCTGCAGGCGCGGCCTTGGCAGTTTCCTTTTGAATCTGCTGCAGGAGCTGGGCATGAACGCGTAAATTTCCGGCAACAATGTTTCCGGATTCCAGAAACCCCTGTTCCCCATGAAAGTCGGTGGCCAGCCCCCCGGCCTCCTGAATGAGCAAAACACCGGCGGCAATGTCCCAGGCTTTGAGATGGTATTCAAAGAACCCGTCGTAGCGTCCGGCAGCCACATAAGCAAGATCCAGGGCCGCCGAACCGGCGCGGCGCAAACCGGCAGTTTTCTGCATCAGCTCTTGGAGGATGCGCAGGTATTCCCCAAGGTAGTGAAAGTCGCGAAAAGGAAAGCCCGTGGCAATGAGGCTGTCGTCCAAGTCCCGACGACTGCTGACGCGAATCCGTCGGTCATTGCAGTGTGCGCCAGCGCCCCGGCTGGCCGTAAACAATTCATTGCGCAAGGGGTCGTAAATAACCGCATGTTCCAGTCGTTGTTGGCGACGAACGCCAATGGAAACGGCAAGGCTTGGCACCCCGTGAATGAAATTGGTGGTGCCATCCAGGGGATCGATGATCCACTCATATTCCCGGTCGGCAATTCGGGTTCCCTCTTCGGCAAGGATACCGTGTTCAGGATAGGCACGCTGAATGATCTCAACGATGGCCGCTTCCGCTTTTTGGTCCACTTCCGTGACAAAATCATGGGGACCCTTGGCGCCCACCCGGATTTCGTTGACGCGATCGATGTTGCGGTTAATGATGTCGCCTGCCTTGCGGGCGGCACGAATGGCAGTGACCAGTATGGGATGTTGCATGACGACCTTGGCTGTAAGGGGTAGAGAACGTGACGGAGTATAAAGAAAACCCACGGAAGCCGCACGGGGAGGATGCCCTGGGGCGGATCCGGATCATTTTGGTAGAGCCCAGCCATCCTGGCAACATTGGTAGCGTTGCCAGGGCCATGAAGGTCATGGGTCTGACGCGTTTGACCCTGGTCCGCCCGGCGCACTTTCCCCATCCCGATGCCAGTGCCCTGGCCTCTGGGGCAGAGGACCTGCTGGCCCAGGCCCAAGTCGTGGATTCCCTGTCCCATGCCATTGCCGACTGTCATTGGGTTTATGGAACTAGCGCCCGAGATCGGCACATAGCCTGGCCGATGCTGGAGGCCCGGGAGGCAGCGCAAGAAATGTTCCAACGGGGCAAGGGGCAGGAGATCGCCTTGCTTTTTGGCCGGGAGCGCACGGGTCTTCGCAATGAGGAACTGGACCTTTGCCAGACCCTGGTACAAATTCCTACTGGCTCCCTCTATCACTCCCTCAATTTGGCCCAAGCGGTGCAAATTTTTTGCTATGAGCTCCTCATGGCCAGTCGTGAACCTACCCAGTTGCGCGATCCAGAAGAGACCAGCGCACTGGCAAGCGCGGCCGAGCGCGAGGGATTCTATGGGCAGTTGGAAGAGGTGCTGCGGGCCAGCGGCTTTCTACAGGAAGAGCGCAGTGTACAGATGATGCGCCGTTTGCGCCGCATCTATGATCGCTGCCAAGCAAGCAGCAACGAAATCCATATCCTGCGGGGGACACTGACGGAAATCCAGCGCTGGGCGACCAAGCAACAGGGGGAAGCCCGTGGCTAATACGTGGCGCAGTTACCTGGATTCCATTGCTGCCCGAGACCCCGCAGCCCGCAATCGTCTGGAGATTCTACTGACTTACCCAGGGGTCCATGCAGTGCTGGCATACCGACTGGCGCATTGGTGTTGGCAGCATCATTTCCGCTTGCTGGCACGGTTGCTATCGAGCATTGCACGCTGGGCAACGGGTATTGAGATCCATCCGGGAGCAAGCATTGGCAAGAATTTCTTCATTGATCATGGCATGGGAGTGGTCATTGGCGAAACGGCAGAAATCGGTCATGACTGCACTCTCTATCATGGCGTGACCTTGGGCGGTACTTCCTGGAAGCCAGGAAAACGGCACCCAACCCTGGAGGACAACGTCATCGTCGGCGCCGGTGCCAAGGTGCTTGGACCCATTCGGGTCGGGGCGGGGGCTCGCATCGGTTCCAACGCGGTGGTGGTCAAGGACGTTCCTGCTGGCGCTACGGTGGTGGGGATTCCCGGGCGGGTGGTGAACAAAGGTGCCCAGGGAGGACATTTCGATGCCTATGGGTTGACTGGGCAGATGCCCGATCCCGTGGCGCGGGCCATGGAGTGTATGCTCGAACACATGCAGCACCAGGACCAAGAGCTGGCCCAACTCCGTGAGCAGTTGGTTCGTATCCTTCCCAGTGCCCAAGAGATCAAGATCGATGACACCCCGGCGTGCAGTCCGGACGAGGCCGGAACTACGGCAGATAATAGTTGACTAATTCAGTAGGAATAGTAGGATAGTATCTGAACCCAAGGAGTCGGATGATGAAATTGACGACCAAAGGCCGTTACGCAGTTACCGCCATGCTCGATCTCGCCCTGCACGAGGATGAGGAGGTGGTTACCGTGGCTGACATCTCACGGCGGCAACAAATTTCCGTTGCCTACTTGGAACAGCTCTTTGGTCGTTTGCGGCGTCAGGGTTTGGTGGCAAGCGTTCGTGGTCCCGGTGGGGGGTATCGTCTGGGTGAAGCGGGGATGGCAATTCCCATTGCCAGCATCATTCAGGCGGTCAATGAGTCCATCAGCACCACCCAGTGTGGCGGTGATCCCGTCCAGTGTTGCAAAGGAGAGGGGCAGCAATGTTTGACCCACGACCTTTGGGAGGCCTTGGGTCAGGAAATCAGCCGCTTCCTCGACGGAATTACCTTGGCCCAGCTAGTGCTGGAGCATCGACGCAAGGAACAGCAGCAAGCGGCAGGGATTGTCCCTTTACGGTTAAACGAGGCTCGGCTCCCCCAGCGCCCAGCCCATGGATGAAGCGAGGTTTGGTATGAATCTGACGGTGCTTCCTGAGCAACGGCCCATCTATCTGGACTACCAGGCGACAACTCCGGTAGATCCTTTGGTGGTAGAAGCTATGTTGCCGTATCTAACGGAAAATTTCGGCAATCCCGCCAGCCGGTCCCACAGCTATGGCTGGAGCGCAGAAAAAGCAGTGGAGCATGCGCGGGAACAAGTAGCCGCTGCCATTCATGCCGATCCCAAGGAAATAGTGTGGACCTCTGGTGCCACAGAAGCCAGTAACCTTGCCATCAAAGGGGCTGCACATTTTTACTCTGGTAAGGGCCGACACCTCATTACCCTTCGGACGGAACACAAGGCAACCCTGGATACCTGCCGGCAGTTGGAGCGGGAAGGATTTGAAGTTACCTATCTGGAGGTGCAGGAAAATGGTCTCGTCGATCTGGACGTTTTCCGGGCTGCGTTGCGACCGGACACCATTCTGGCCTCGGTGCTCTACGTCAATAACGAGATTGGGGTGATCCAACCCATGGAAGAGATCGGCAAGATGCTCCGTGAGCACAAGGTCCTCTTCCATGTGGATGCGGTCCAGGCCCTGGGCAAGATCCCGGTAGATGTGGAGGCAATCCAGGCCGACCTCCTGAGCCTGTCCGCTCATAAGATGTATGGTCCCAAAGGGATTGGGGCCCTCTATGTGCGGCGGAAACCCCGGGTACGCATTGAAGCGCAGGTCCACGGTGGTGGCCATGAACGCGGGATGCGTTCTGGTACTCTCCCCACCCATCAGATAGTTGGTATGGGCGCTGCAGCAGAATTGGCGATCCAGCTCATGGACAGCGATTCCAAACGGATCCGTCAGCTTCGCGATCGGTTGCTAGCCGGGATCACGAGCCAGGTGGAAGAGGTATATATCAATGGCGACATGGAGCACCGCGTTCCCCACAATCTCAACTTGAGTTTTGCTTTTGTTGAGGGGGAATCCCTGATCATGGCATTGAAAGGTATTGCCGTATCCAGTGGTTCTGCTTGTACCTCGGCGAGCCTGGAGCCTTCCTATGTACTGCGGGCACTCGGTAAATCCGATGAATTGGCCCATAGTTCCATCCGCTTCGGCATTGGTCGTTACACTACCGAAGAGGAAATCGACGCTACCATCGCCCTGGTAGCTGCAAAAGTCGGCAAACTTCGAGAGCTCTCCCCCCTTTGGGAGATGCATCTGGAGGGAATTGATCTCAACAGTGTGCAGTGGGCGGCACACTGAGTTAACAGGAGCATAGACATGGCATACAGCGAAAAAGTCATTGATCATTATGAAAACCCCAGAAATGTAGGTGGTTTCGCCAAGGAAGATAGCGGGGTGGGTACCGGTATGGTGGGTGCGCCTGCCTGCGGTGACGTCATGCGATTGCAGATCAAGGTCAACGAGCAAGGCATCATTGAAGATGCCAAATTCAAGACCTACGGTTGTGGTTCTGCCATTGCATCCTCCTCCTTGGTTACGGAGTGGGTGAAGGGCAAAACCCTGGACGAGGCCATGACGATCAAGAATAGTCAAATTGCCGAGGAGCTGGAGTTGCCTCCGGTCAAGATTCATTGCTCGGTACTGGCGGAAGATGCCATCAAGGCCGCCATTGAGGATTATCGCAGCAAGAACGGCGGTATAGCATCGGAGACCCACTAAGTCTATGGCCCTGACAATGACAGAAGCTGCTGCACGGCAGGTACGGCGCAGCCTGGAAAAGCGTGGTAAGGGCCAGGGCATCCGTATTGGGGTAAAGACCAGTGGTTGTTCCGGGCTCTCTTATGTCATGGAGTTTGTGGATGAACCAAGGCCCGAAGATCAGGTTTTTGGCGATGATACGGTAAAGGTCTTTGTGGACCCCAAGAGTCTGATCTATTTGGATGGCACGGAGCTGGACTTCACGCGGGAAGGGTTGAACGAAGGCTTTCGCTTCAACAATCCCAACGTGAAAGATAGCTGTGGCTGTGGTGAGAGCTTTACCGTCTGATGGGACGTTGTCGCCATTGCCAAGCGGAACTGGGTGAACAACCTGCCTGGTGTGCCGCCTGTGGTGCTGTGCAGCCCTTTGATCCGGGACTTTCCCATTTTGCCATACTGGGGCTGCCAGCGACCTTTCCTCAGGATGCGGGTCAGATCCGTGAACGGGCCCTGACGCTGCAACGGGCCTTGCATCCGGATCGTTTCAGTCAGGCAGGTTCTGCGGAACAACGCCTATCCTTGGAGTGGAGTACCCGGATCAATGAAGCCTTGACGATCCTGACAGATCCCTTGCGCCGTGCCGACTACCTCTATCAACAGCGTTTTGGCCATTCTGCCCTGGGAGAAGAGCAAGGCAGCCTGCGTAATCCGGTGATCCTCCTGCGAGAGATGAAGCGGCGGGAAGCGCTGGAAGATGCAGCTTTGCTGCAGGACCATCAAGCCCTGGACAGCATGCGAACAGCAGCGGAACAGGAAGAGGACCAGTTGCAAAAACGCCTGTCTGCAATGTTCCATCGGGGTGCAGAAGCCCCGGAGATTGCCCCATTACTGCAGGAATGGCAGTATCTGCGCAAGTTTCTGGCAGAAATGGAGCGACGCGAAGAAGAGTGGGATCTCCTCTGATCTCCGTCAACTCTTCAAGGAGCTAATTTTTTCATGGCCTTATTACAAATTGCCGAACCCGGACAATCCACGGCACCCCACGAGCATCGTCTGGCGGTGGGAATCGATCTGGGGACGACCCATTCGCTGGTTGCTACCGTTCGTTCTGGTGTGCCGGAGGTCCTTCGCGACGCAGCAGGCCGCTATCTTCTACCATCGGTGGTGCGCTATCTGTCATCGGGGGACATAGAGATCGGTGAAGCAGCCAAACGGGCAGCCAGCCAAGATCCCCATAACACCATTGCTTCCTTTAAGCGCTTCATGGGCCGTGGTAGCGATGCCGTGGCCCAGCTGGCGGGTCAATCTCCCTATGTGCTGGAGGCCGGTGAGGGGATGCTGCGCCTACGTACCGTGGCTGGTCCCAAGAGCCCCGTCGAGATTTCTGCTGCAATCCTGCGGCGATTACGTCAGCAAGCCGAAGAAGCCCTTGGCGGACCATTGCTGGGGGCCGTGATTACGGTCCCGGCCTATTTTGATGATGCCCAACGGCAGGCTACCAAGGATGCCGCCCGTCTGGCGGGAATGGAGGTGCTACGCTTGCTGGCAGAACCGACCGCTGCAGCGGTGGCCTATGGTCTTGATAAAAAGGCGGAAGGTCTCTATGCCATCTATGACCTGGGTGGTGGCACCTTTGACCTATCGCTGTTGCGCTTGCAAAAGGGAGTTTTCGAGGTCCTGGCCACGGCCGGTGATACGGCCCTGGGTGGTGATGACATGGACCGGGTCATTGCCGAGCGGATCCTTGCGGATTTTGCCCATTGCGCTGGCGATGATCCCGCCTGGCAGCGGCAAGTTCTGCAACAGGCGCGGCAGCTCAAGGAGGAATTGAGTGTCGTGACGCAAGCGAGCACCACTTTGCAATTGCCCAATGGGGAGCAGCAGCAATGGTCCTTGGGTCGGGAACAGCTGGAGCAATGGTTGGAACCCATTATCCGTCGTACCTTGGCCCCTTGCCGTCGTGTCCTGCGCGACAGTGGCATCAGCAAAGAAATGATCGATGGTATTGTCCTGGTCGGTGGTGCAACCCGGGTGCCCTTACTGCGGCGGATGGTTGCGGAATTTTTTGGCAGGGAACCACTGACCGATCTGGACCCCGATCAAGTCGTAGCCCTGGGTGCAGCAATCCAAGCGGATATGTTGGTGGGTAATCAAAAGGATGAGTTACTGCTCATGGACGTGCTGCCCCTCTCCTTGGGGCTCGAGACCATGGGTGGCCTGATGGAAAAGATCATTCCGCGGAATACGCCCATTCCGGTGGCCAAGGCCCAGGAGTTTACCACCTTCAAGGATGGGCAGACGGCCATGAGTATTCATGTCCTTCAGGGAGAGCGAGACCGTGTTGAGGACAACCGTTCCCTGGCCCGCTTCAGCCTGCGCGGTATCCCCCCCATGGTGGCCGGTGCTGCAAGAATCCGCGTCACTTTTCAAGTGGATGCTGATGGTCTGCTATCGGTCAGCGCCGTCGAGACCAGCACTGGGGTTCGTGCCGAGGTCCAGGTCAAACCTTCCTATGGTCTGAGCGATGAAGTCATCAGCCAAATGCTCAAAGAGTCCTTGGAACATGGTCAGGAAGATGTGGCCCATCGGCGATTGGCCGAAGCCCGGGTCGAAGCAGAACGGGTGCGAGAGGCCCTGGATGCTGCTTTGGCCGTCGACCAGCAGTTGCTCAGTGCGGCCGAGTTGGCCGCCATCCGTGCCGCCAGGAGCCATTTGCTGCAGGCCCTGGCTGGGGATTCGGCCGATGCCCTGCATAACGCTGCAGAACAGGTCGAGAAAGCGGCAGAAGTTCTCGTCGAACGACGGATGAACCAGGCGGTGCGCAGTGCCATGGCTGGTCATTCCATTGATGAATGGAGTAACAAATGACCAAGATCCGGATTCTCCCCCACGCGGAGATTTGTCCCGAGGGTGCCGAAATCGATGCAGAGACCGGCGAAAGCATCATCACTGCTGCCTTGCGCAACGGCATTGCCATCGAACATGCCTGCGAGATGTCCTGCGCCTGTACCACCTGTCATGTCATTGTCCGCGAGGGCTTTGATAGCCTGGAGCCTGCAGAAGAAAAGGAAGAGGATCTACTGGACCGGGCCTGGGGCCTGGAACCTTGCTCCCGCTTGAGCTGCCAGGCCAAAGTGGCTAAGCAAGACCTGCTCATCGAGATTCCCAAGTATACCATCAATCTGGAAAAGGAGCGGCACTGATGCGCTGGACCGACACCCAAGAAATTGCCATGGCCCTGGAAGATCTCTATCCCGACCAAGATGTTCAGCACCTCCGCTTTACGGATTTACATCGCTGGATTGTCGATCTTCCTGATTTTAATGATGATCCGGAAAAATCCAATGAGCGGATCCTGGAAGCGATCCAGTTGGCCTGGCTGGCCGAACGAGACTGAGACTAGCATGGGTCGGACCGTCATCGCCCTTTCTGGCGGGGTGGATTCGGCCGTTGCCGCCACTCTTTTGCAAGAGGCAGGGCATGATCTCATCGGCGTGACCTTACGCCTTTGGCCCAAAAGTCGCTGTTGCGACGAACAAGACATTGAAGACGCCGCGGAGCTCTGTGAGCAATTAGGGATTCCCTATCAAGTGCTGGATTATCGCGAGCGCTTTCGCCAGGAAGTCGTTGATCCATTCATTAGCGAGTATCATGCCGGTCGTACGCCCAACCCTTGCACCCGTTGCAATCAGATCCTGAAGTTTGGCGCCCTTTGGGAAGAGGCTCAGATCCTCGGGGGAGAGCTCTTGGCAACGGGACATTATGTTCGATGGCAGGAGGGGGATGGCCCGCAATTACTGCGCGGCAAGGATTCTCGCAAGGATCAGTCCTATTTCCTCTATGCCATTGATCGACAGATCCTGCCCCGGCTCCGCTTTCCCCTGGGGGGCTTGCAGAAGGAGGAGGTACGTGCCATTGCCGAGAAGCGCGGCCTGCCCGTGGCGCGCAAGGCGGAGTCCCAGGACATCTGTTTTGTTGCCGGCGATTACCGGACTTTCCTGCAGGAACAAGAGCCCGAAGGAGAGGGTTTTCATCCGGGTGAGATCGTCCACATAGACGGTCATACCATCGGTCATCATGAGGGTATTGTGCATTTTACCGTGGGGCAACGGCGTGGAATCGGCGGCGGGAGTCAGGAACCCCTCTATGTGCTCGGGCTTGATGCCCATCGTCGAGAGGTTCGAGTAGGTCCTGCCACCGCTTTAATGGCGCAGGAGTTTCCTATCGAACAATGCAATTGGTTGCAAAGTTGGTCGGCAGGCCGCCAAGAACGAGTGCAGGTCAAACTTCGCTACGCAGCTCCACCCGTGTGGGCGACCTTGCAGCTGCTCGAAGGACAATGGGCCAAAGTGCAATTGGATGCTCCCCAACGGGCCATTACGCCAGGACAAGCCGCAGTTTGCTACGCGGGCGATCGTCTGCTGGGTGGTGGCATCATTGCCAAGCTTGGCAGTGGCCCCCATCCTGGATAACAATAAGTTAACGGGGGGCTTGTGCATGAATGAATTGGACAGCGGGCAGCAAAGCTTTCGGATCCTCGTTGTCGAAGATGAGGAGGGCATTCAGGAACTCCTGCGCTTTACCCTTGAAAAACAAGGATTTACAGTTGAAATGGCGGCCAGTGTCGAAGAGGCGGAAGAAATGCTGGAAATCTCCATCCCGCATTTGTTGGTTCTCGATTGGATGCTGCCTGGAGAGAGTGGACTAACCTGGTGCCGAAGCCTGCGTCGGCGTGACAAGATGCAAACCCTTCCCATCATCCTGCTGACGGCCCGAGGGGAAGAAGGGGACCGTGTGCATGGTTTGGAGTCGGGTGCGGACGACTATCTGGTCAAACCGTTTTCGCCGCGGGAATTGGTGGCTCGTGTGCAGGCCTTGCTGCGCCGTAGCCAAGGAGGCCTCACCCCCAATCGCTTACAGATCGGTGAATTGCATATTGATATCAAGGCCCATCGAGTTACCCTGCAGGGTGATCCGGTGGCCATGGGGCCCACGGAATTTCGCTTACTGCGCTTGTTTGCAAGTAATCCTGACCGGGTCTATTCCCGCGAGGCACTCCTTGACCTGATCTGGGGTCGGCAGAGTTATGTCGAAGAACGCACCGTGGACGTGCACATCCGCCGTTTGCGACGTTGCCTCGAAAAAGTCCAATATGCCCACATCATCGAGACCGTGCGGGGCGAGGGCTATCGATGCAATCCCGTCCCCCCGCCCGTTGAAGTCGCAAGCGATCTCCCATGAACTTTCTGCGGGCCTGGGTGCCAGCCATCTTGCCCGTCCCCTTGCTTTTGCTATGGATCTTGCTGGGGGCCCGCTTCGTTGCCATTGAGCCGATGTTTTGGGTGGCGCTGTGCTTTTACGCCCTTTGGATTGGCTGGCATCGACAGGAAGCCTTGCGTTTTCGGGTCTGGTTTCAGGAAAAAAAGACGCGGATTCCGCCGGTCAGTAGTGGGATTTGGGAGGAGACCTTTGCCGAGGGCTACCATTATCGACGTAGCCAGGAGCGGCAGCAGCAGGTTCTCACCGACCAGATCGTGCAATTGCGCGACGCCTTGCAGGCCTTGCCCGACGCGGTGTTGCTAATGGACGATGAGGGTCGCCTGCTCTGGGTCAACCCCGCCGCAGTTCGATTGCTTCATCTCCACTGGCCGGAAGATCTGGGTAAACCCCTGACCTTGTGGATGCGTTTACCCCAGATGCAGGATTTTCTCATGGGTAGGGGGGCGGTCAGTTTGGATCTGGTGCTCCCTGAGCAACGTTCCGATGCTGCCTTCGAGGCGCTGCGCTATCCCTTGGGGGAGGCGGGGGCCTTGGTCTTGATACGAGATGTCACGCGCATCCGCCAGTTGGAGAAGATCCGTCGTGATTTTGTGGCCAATGTTTCCCATGAATTGCGCAGCCCCCTGACCGTTATCCGCGGCTTCTTGGAAAATCTTTTGGACAATCCGCTGGCAAAAGATCCAGAAGTAGGACCACAGTTGCAACGGATGGAAAGTGAAAGCCTGAGAATGCAATCCTTGCTGGAAGATCTGCTGTCCCTGGCACGGATGGAGGCTTCCGGACCCGATCCTAGGCGCTGTGAGCCACTTTTTCCGGCGTCCATGATCGAACGGGTACGCGAAAGCTTGGCTGGCGATATTCAAGCCAAGGGCCTGCGCCTGTATCTGGATCTGGATGGGGCTCTTGGCGTGCGTGCCGAGCCCTTGGATCTCCAGAGCATTATCCAGAATCTTTTTGAAAATGCCGTGAAATATACCCCTCCTCATCGCGAAATCCAGATCAGCTGGGCACGGGAGGGTAATCTCCTTGGCTTGCGGGTTCGAGACTCGGGGGATGGGATTCCCCCAGAGCATCTACAACGAGTTACCGAGCGATTTTATCGAGTCGATCAAGGCCGCGCCCGGCGGGTTGGGGGCACGGGATTGGGCCTATCCATTGTCCGACATGCGGCCGAGCGCTATGGGGGGACCCTCCGAATTCATAGCGAAGTGGGCAAGGGATCGGAGTTTTCGGTCTTTTTCCCGAGTTCCATGGGGTTCCAAGGGAGTTCTGCGCGTGCCGACCCCCAAGATGCTGTCATCAAAGTGTCATAAAAAACGGGTATACTGCCCACAATGAATTCATCGGGAGTGTCTTTATGGTCGAGGGCGAAAAAGTCAAGATCTCCGTCCAAGATCTTGATTTCTATTATGGTCAAAGCAAGGCTCTGCGAGCTATCAACTTGGAGATGCTCAGTAATCAGGTGACTGCCTTTATTGGTCCTTCGGGCTGTGGCAAGTCCACTCTCTTACGGGTCTTCAACCGGATGTATTCCTTGTATCCGGGGCAAAGAGCGACGGGTCGGGTGCTCCTGGATGGCGAAGACATTCTTGCTCCCTCCTACAATGTGAACCTATTGCGGGCGAGAGTGGGGATGATCTTTCAAAAGCCCACGCCCTTTCCTATGTCCATCTATGACAATATTTCTTTCGGTATCAAACTCTACGAAAAACTCCGTAAGGTCGAGATGGATGAGCGGGTAGAGCAGGCCCTGCGCCAAGCCGCCCTCTGGGATGAGGTCAAGGACAATCTGAAAAAAAGCGGCTTGAGTCTTTCGGGCGGCCAGCAACAGCGACTTTGTATAGCCAGAGCCGTAGCGGTACGGCCCGAAGTGCTGCTCATGGACGAGCCTACCTCGGCATTGGATCCCATTGCCACCCTCAAAATTGAGGAGTTGGTTGCAGAACTGCGGGAACAATTCACCGTTCTCATTGTTACCCACAACATGCAGCAGGCTGCCCGGGTTTCCGATTACACGGCCTTTATGTATCTCGGCGAAATGGTGGAGTATGGCCCCACCCAGCAACTCTTTACCAATCCTCAGCAAAAGCAGACTGAGGATTACATCACTGGCCGGTATGGTTGAGGAGTGACCCGATGATGAATCCAGACCCCCATGTTTCCCAGCGTTTCGACAATGAATTACAGGCGGTCCATGAACTGGTCCATCGCATGGCCGGTACCGTCGAAGAACAGATGCGCAATGCCCTCCTGGCTGTCCAGAAAGGGGATGAAGAACTGGCTAACGAAGTCATCGGCCGGGACAGTGTTGTCGATCAATATGAGCTGCGTATCGAGGAGGAATGCATCAGCATCCTGGTACGGCGTCAGCCAGCAGCCAGCGATCTGCGTCTGGTCATGACGCTGATCAAGTCCATTGCCGATTTGGAACGGATCGGCGACAAGGCGGTCAAGATTGCCAATATGACCATTTCCATGCAGCACAGCACTACCAGCATCAATCAACGCTTTTTGCGAGATATCAAAACCATGGGGGACTATGCCTTGGGCATGTTTCACCAAGCCATGGATGCACTCGCCAACGGCGATGCGGAGAAAGCCATAGAGATCGCCAAAGGAGATGAGGAGCTGAACCAGGAGTATCGCGCTGCCTTACGGCGATTGGTTACCTATATGATGGAAGATCCGCGGACCATTACCCCCGCCATTGACGCGCTCTTCATTGCCAAGGCCATCGAGCGGGTCGGTGACCATGCTCGCAACCTCTGTGAATATGTGGTGTATCTTGTCAAGGGGATCAACGTCCGTCATAGTCCTTTGGAGGAATACGGCAAGCACCAGGATTAACCCCTCATGTCCCCTGTCCCCACAGCGGTGGTCCACCCACCAAATCCTTCTCTCCTGGCGGCCGTCGATCTAGGATCCAACTCATTCCATATGGTCATTGCCGAGGAACTGGGAGCGGAACTTCGGCTCTTGGATCGTTTGCGCGAAGGGGTTCGCCTGGCCGAAGGAATCGGGCTCGACGGGCAGTTGGACGGGCAGGTCGAAGAGCGAGCCATTCAATGCCTGCAACGCTTTGGTCAACGATTACGCGCCGTCCCGCCACAGCGAATCCGGGTAGTGGGTACCAATACCTTTCGGCTGTTACAGCATGCCGAGCGCTTTCTCGCCCGCATCGAAGAGGCCTTGGGCGTACCCGTGGAGATTGTTTCGGGACGGGAAGAGGCGCGACTTATCTATCTGGGAGTAGCCCATAGCCTGGCATTAGCCCCCGATGAACGGCGCCTGGTGGTGGATATTGGTGGCGGCAGTACCGAGATCGTTGCTGGCAGGGGTTTCGTCCCTGGGATTCGCGAAAGTTTACACTTTGGTTGTGTTGCATCCACGCGCGAATATTTTCCCGATGGGAAAATTCTCGCGCCTGCCGTTGCTGCCCTGCAGCAACGGGTGCGTTTGGCACTGGAACCCTCCCTGGGTGACTACCATCGATTTGGCTGGGACCAAGTCGTAGGCTCTTCCGGTACCATCAAAGCCATTGCCAGGATTTTGCAAGAAAACGGCCGCGGTACACGGATCACGGCTGCTGGCTTGCGGTGGTTACAGGAGGAGGTCCTGGCGCTTGGCCATTTTCGTTCTTTGCAGAAAATCCGGGGCCTCAAGGCAGATCGGATTCCTGTTTTTCCTGGCGGTCTTGCCATTCTGGCTGCCATCTTTGCTGCATTTGGCCTAGAGGAGATGCGCTTTTCCGATGGCGCCCTGCGGGAAGGGGTCATTTACGACCTGCTGGGTCGAATCCATCACGAGGATACCCGTGAGCAAAGTGTACAAGGCTTGCAGGAACGCTTTCACTGCCAACAGGAACGCAACGAGGAAATCTGGAGATGGGCGCAGCAAATCTTTGGACAGCTTAAAAGCGATTGGGAATTACAGGAAAGTGATCAGCAACAGCTTTGTTGGGCAGTGCGTACCCATGACATTGGTCTCGATATTGCCCACTCTGGCTTCCACAAACACGGGGAATACATCTGGCGCAATGCCGATCTGGCTGGTTTCTCGCAACGGGAACAATTATCCTTGGCGGTGCTTTTGCGGCTGCAGCGGAAAAAGTTTTTGACGGGAAGTCAGATCCAGGCACTAGGCATCTCAGCGGAGGATCTTCCTCGACTGCAGCGCTTGGCGGTGATCCTGCGTTTAGCCCTTCTTTTTCAACGGGGTGCCACTGCTCTTGCCGTAGCTCCCACGGTCATGGCCCAAGGGCAAAGCGTACAGTTGGGCTTTGCCAAGGACTGGGGCAGACAGGCGCCGCTGCTTTTGGGCGAGCTGGAACAGGAGCGTGATTTTCTTTCTCCCATTTTCCAACTGCTGTTCTAACCCGTAGCCTAACCCATGGAACTCTTGAATTGGCTGTTGGGTCAGCTGGGTATGACTCCAGTGACGTTGGCAGAAGTTACGGAGTTTCTCCGCCGTTATGGGTATAGCATCTTGTTTTTGGGAACCCTTTTCGAGGGGGAGGCGGTGGTGGTAATTGCCGGGGCCTTGGCCCAGGCCGGTATCTTGTCCCTACCCTGGGTCATTGTTTCTGCCTGGGCGGGCAGCACCCTCAACGATCAGATTCTCTATCAATTGGGGTATCACTACCAAGAACGACTCCTGCGTTGGTTGCCAGGTTTTTTGCGCCGACATGTACAACGAGCGGAGGGAATGATTCGCCGTTTTGGGGATAGTATTACCCTCCTCTTTCGTTTTATCTATGGTACGCGCACCATCACCCCCATCCTGTTGGGGATCCACCGCTATCATCCCCGCCGATATCTGTGGATGAACCCATTGGCAGCGCTGCTCTGGGCCATAGTCATCGCCAGTGTCGGCTATCTGCTGGGGGCTTCCTTGCCCTTGATCCTGCGGGAATTGCGCTATGTGCAGATGGCTTTCTTGGGAATGGTACTGTTGCTTGGCATTTATGTACTCTGGAAGCATCGGCGATCGAAGTAGGCGGATTGCCCGGCACTGCCTTTTCTGTTATAAAGCGCCGCAGACCGGAAGGTCAAATTCACACATCGATGCAGTCCTTGCGCCGGGTGTCCTACGGGATGGCGCTGAGACTCGATGGCGGCAACCAACCCTGAAAATCGTAAGGAGTTTCTCGTGACCAGTCCAAACGTTAGCATGCGTGCCCTCCTGGAGGCTGGTGTCCATTTCGGACATCAATCCCGCTATTGGCATCCGAAGATGGCACCCTATCTCTTTGGTGAACGCAATCGGATCCATATCATCAATCTGGAACACACTCTTCCCATGCTGCGAACGGCCCTGGCTTTCTTGGAACAGCTTTCGCGCAAGCACGGTCGGGTGCTCTTTGTGGGTACCAAGCGGCAAGCCAGAGATATCCTCGCGGAGGAAGCAAAGCGCTGTGGTGCTTTTTACGTGAACCAACGCTGGCTGGGCGGCACCTTGACCAATTTCAAGACCATTCGTCAATCGTTGCGCCGCATGGAAGAACTGGAGCAAATGCGCAATGACGGAACCATCGATAAATTAACCAAAAAGGAGGCCTTGGACCGGGTCCGAGAGCTGGAAAAGCTGGAGCGCAGTTTGGGCGGCATCAAGGAAATGACCGCTATTCCCGACGCAATTTTTGTCATTGACGTGGGTCATGAAAATATTGCGGTGGCAGAAGCCAGGAAACTGGGGATTCCGGTCATTGGCGTAGTGGACAGTAACTGTAGTCCGGAACCCATTGATTACCCCATTCCGGGCAATGATGATGCGAGTCGAGCTATCCGGCTCTACGCAAGTCTGGCTGCCGATGCGATTCTGGCGGGTCGTCAAGGAGGAGAAGCAGCGCTCCTCGATGAGTTTGTCGAAGTCGATGAGGACGTCATCGAAATCGATGCCAATTAATGGATGCAGACCAATCAGGAGTAGCAATGGCAATTAGCGCACAGCAGGTCAAGGAGCTCCGGGAACGAACCGGAGCAGGCATGATGGAATGCAAAACCGTTCTTAGCGAGGCCGATGGCGATATGGACGCAGCCATTGAACTGCTCCGCAAGCGCGGCCTTGCCAAGGCAGACAAGAAAGCAGGCAGGGTGGCGGCGGAAGGGGTGGTGATGGTGGCAAGTCTGCCCGATCAGCGCGAAGCAGTCATTCTCGAGCTCAATTGTGAAACGGATTTTGTCGCCAAAAACGAAGACTTCCTCTCCTTTGCCAAGCACTGTGCCGAAGTTGCCCTGAAGGAGGGATTGGACGATTTGGCCGCCTTGCAACAAGGTGACCTGGAAGATACCCGGAAGTCGCTGGTGAGCAAGCTGGGTGAGAATATCAGTTTGCGCCGTATGCGGCGGCTGGTGGCCAAGGAGGGTCAGGTTGGTCATTATTTGCATGGTAGCCGCATTGGCGTCCTGGTTGCTGTAGAGGGGGCGGGAGCTGGTGTGGATCTGGGCCGAGATTTGGCCATGCATGTGGCGGCTTCCCGTCCGGAAGTGGTCCGGCCAGATGATGTTTCTGCCGATCGAGTCGCCAAGGAAAAAGAAATCCTCATAGCGCAGGCGGCGGACTCGGGCAAACCGCGTGAGATCATCGAGAAAATGATCAGTGGGCGCTTGTCCAAGTTTCTTAATGAGATTGCCTTGACTGGTCAGCCTTTTGTCAAGAATCCTGACCTGACCGTTGGCGATTTGTTGAAAGCTGCAGGATCGGTGCAAGTTCGCGAATTCGTGCGTTTTGAAGTAGGGGAAGGGATCGAGAAGGCGCCTACTGCGGATTTTGCCAGTGAGGTAATGGCGCAAGTCCGGGGCTCGTAAGATGAGCACCACCCTTTGCTACCGACGCGTGCTGCTCAAGCTCAGTGGCGAAGCCCTCATGGGCGAAGGCCAGTATGGCGTGGACCGTGGGGTGGTCCAGAGAATGGCCAAGGAAATCAAAGAAGTGGTCGACACTGGTGTGCAGGTTGCGCTGGTCATCGGTGGCGGCAATATCTTTCGGGGTATGGCCAAAGCGGCAGAGGGAATGGATCGGGCCACCGCCGACTATATGGGGATGTTGGCAACGGTCATGAATGCCCTGGCAGTCCAGGATGCCCTGGAACATTTGGGCTTGCCTACCCGGGTGCAATCGGCACTCCATATTGAGCAAGTGGCAGAGCCTTATATCCGTCGCCGGGCCATCCGGCATTTGGAAAAGGGTCGGGTAGTGATCTTCGCGGCCGGGACGGGTAATCCTTTCTTCACTACCGATACCGCTGCCAGCCTGCGAGCGGTGGAAATCAACGCCGAGTTGGTGCTGAAGGGAACCAAGGTTGACGGGATCTATACTGACGATCCGGTCACCCATCCCAATGCCATGCGCTATCGGGAGCTGAGCTTTGATCAGGTGCTGGAACAAGGTTTACAGGTCATGGATGCCACTGCCATTACCTTGTGTCGGGATAATGACATGCCCATCATTGTTTTTTCCATGAATAAGGCCGGGGCCCTCCTGCGTGTTCTTTGCGGTGAGGAGGAGGGAACCTCGGTACGGAGTGCAGCTGGATGAGTATTGCCGAAACTCGTAAAGACGCCGAAGGGCGCATGAAGAAAAGTATCGAGTCCTTGAAAACGGAGCTGGCCCGCCTGCGTACGGGACGAGCCAACGCCAGCCTGCTCGATGCAGTCATGGTCGAATATTATGGTAGTCCTGTGCCCTTGTCCCAGGTTGCTTCGGTGAGTGTCTCCGATGCCCGGGCTTTATTGGTGACACCCTGGGAAAAAAACTTGATCCCCAAGATTGACAAGGCGATCCGCGATGCAGGTCTGGGCCTCAACCCCGTAGCGGGTTCGGACAATGTGCGGGTGCCCCTGCCGCCCCTTTCGGAAGAGCGGCGCAAAGAGATGGTCAAGGTGGTTCGCCAGGAGGGGGAGGGCGCACGGGTCGCCATCCGCAACATTCGTCGAGATGCCCTGTTTGCCTTTAGTACAGAAAACTGGCGTCGTCCCGCCTTGGAAGTACGTCTGCTCATGAATCTCTTTCGACTTTTGCTCCGGCGGGAGGCAAAGAAGCTGCATGGTAATGGTGTTCGACTGCGAATCATTGGGGATCGTGCGGTGCTCGCCCCGGATCTGCAAAAATTGATCAACGACGCCGAAACCCTCACTGCTGAGAATCATCGTTTGACACTTTCTCTGGCGGTGAACTATGGAGGAAGATGGGATATTACCCAGGCGGCACGCAAAGCAGTTCAGTTTTGTCAAGGGCAGGGAAGAGATCCTGCCAAGCTCGACGAAGAAGATATTGCCAGACATTTGGCCTTGGCGGATATTCCCGAACCTGACCTGTTGATTCGTACGGGTGGTGAAGAGCGAATCAGTAACTTCCTGATCTGGCAGCTTGCCTATACCGAGTTTTATTTTACCGACACCTTGTGGCCAGATTTTGATGGGGTAGAGCTGGGGCGTGCGATTCATTCCTTTGCCCAAAGACAGCGACGCTTTGGCCGTACGGGAGACCAAGTCCAGGACCCTGCTTGCGACGTCGGCTAATTACCGCCGCCTTGTTGTTGGCGGTGATGATTCCGCTGATCCTGTATGCCAAGCCTTGGCTTCTGTCGCTGGTATTGACGTTGATCTTGGCGTTGGCTGTGGAGGAGTGGTGGAAGCTCGTGCAAGGGCGTCGACCAGTGGTCATTATTTTGGTCGCTTGTTTGCTCTTGCTGGTGCCCCAATGGCTGCACTTTCCAGGCTACTTTTTTGTGCTTGTTGCCTGGCTATCATTGGCATTTTGGCTTGCTTTGGGTCTTGGGCTATGGCTGCGGGAACGACGGCGTTTGTTCTCCTGGCTCCCTTGGTTACTATGGCCGACGCTTCTGCCCGCTTTCTGGTTGGCGAGCCGATTGCAGATACTCCAGCCAGCATTCCTGCTTTGGTTGATTTTGCTCATCGCGGCGAGCGATAGCGCGGCTCTTTTCTTTGGAAAAGCCTTTGGCAGAATGCGTCTGGCGCCATCCTTGAGTCCGGGAAAAACCTGGGCAGGTTTCTGGGGTGGCTTGCTCGCTGGGCTCTTCGGCGGCACACTGGGAGCTGCGTGGTTTTGGACCTGGCGACCGGAGAATCTACTACTTGGTGCAGGGGTGGGGTTGCTGGCGGCGTTGGCTGGGGTTTTGGGCGATCTGTGGGAAAGTTTTTTGAAACGATCGGTAGGGCGGAAGGATAGTGGTCAGCTGTTGCCCGGTCATGGTGGTATTCTTGATCGGATCGATGCCCTGACGGCGGCTACACCGGTTTTTTTTCTGCTCTTGTCTTACTGGGGAAAATTATGAAACGTGGAATCTGCATATTGGGTGCAACCGGCTCCATTGGCCAAAATACCTTGGATGTACTGGCCCGTCACCCTGACCGATTTCGCGTAGTTGCCTTGACTGCTAACCAGCGAGAAGAGGAGATGGCAGCACTCTGTCGACGCTACCGACCAAAGCTTGCGGTGATGCGTGAGGAAAGCGCCGCCAAAAGACTTCGCCAGTCCCTTGCGGATCTCCCAGAAATCACGGTTGCCGGGGGTGCCGAGGCCCTGCAGGCTGCGGCCGTTGATCCAGAGGTAGATGAGGTGATGGCGGCCATTGTGGGTGCTGCAGGCTTGTTGCCAACCCTGGCGGCAGTTCGGGCCGGCAAGAAAATTTACTTGGCCAACAAGGAATGCCTGGTGATGGCTGGCTCCTTGTTTATGGAGGAGGTACGTCGGCACCAAGTCCAATTGCTCCCCATCGATAGTGAGCACAATGCGATTTTTCAGTGTTTCGGGGACGAGCGCGGTGTTCGCCGAATCATTCTTACCGCATCGGGTGGGCCTTTTCGTCAGTATCCCTTGGAAAAGTTGGGGGAGGTCACACCCGCCCAGGCCTGCGCTCATCCCAATTGGGTGATGGGTCAAAAGATCTCGGTGGATTCGGCGACCATGATGAATAAGGGCCTGGAAGTGATCGAGGCGCGTTGGCTCTTTGATTTGCCGGTAGACCGCATTCGGGTTTTGATCCATCCCCAGAGTATCATCCACTCTATGGTGGAATATCTGGATGGCTCTGTTCTGGCCCAGTTGGGTAATCCCGATATGCGCACCCCCATTGCCCATGCCCTGGCCTACCCCGAGCGCATTGATAGCGGTGTCCATTCCCTCGATTTGACCCATTGTCATGCTCTGGAGTTTGAGGAGCCGGATTTTGAGCGTTTCCCGTGCTTGGCCCTGGCCTTTGGCGCCCTGGCGGGAGGAACGGCAGCAACTGCAGTGCTCAATGCCGCCAATGAAGTGGCTGTGCAGGCTTTTCTTGATGGTCAGTTGTCCTTTACCGGCATCTCCCGTCTGGTTTCCCGAAGCCTGGAGGAATATCAGCCCAGTACTCCACAGAGTTTGGAGGAAGTGATGGCCATTGATGCCGAAGCCCGGGCACGCACCCAATCCTTCCTGCGCAGCGGCCTGGCTGCCTGAGGAATCACTCTCCCATGGCGGTACTGATTACCCTCCTTGCCTTTTTGATTGCCATGGGTGTGCTGGTAACCTTCCATGAGTTTGGTCACTTTTGGGTGGCGCGGCGACTTGGGGTTCGTATTCTCCGTTTCAGTCTGGGTTTTGGGCCACCCCTGTGGCAGCGCCAGGTGGGTAAAAAAGAGCCCTTTGCGCTGCAACTAGCAGCTATCCCATTGGGTGGCTATGTCAAAATGTTGGAAGAGGAGCCTGGCAAGCCCTTGGCCGTGGCTGATCAAGGACGGGCATTCAACACCTTGGCCCCATGGCGGCGCAGTATCATTGCCTTGGCAGGGCCTGGTGCCAATTTGCTGCTTGCCATCTTGCTCTATGCCCTGGTGGGAATGATTGGGATTTCAGGGATAGCTCCCATCCTTGGGGTGGTGAAGCCCCAAGGTTTTGTTGCCCAGCATAGTCCCCTGGTGCCGGGTGACCGGATCCTGCAAGTCAATGATCGCATCATCCGCGATTGGCACGAGCTGCGGATTCGTCTCCTGGCGGCAGCCGTGAATGGGCAAACAACCCACCTGCTTGTGCAGCGACCCAGTGGCCAAAAGCTGCTCGTGGATTTGCCTCTGCAAGAGTTGCCGCCGGACAGTGTTGGTGCGGATTTTTTAACCGATCGGCTGGGTCTCGAGCCCTATATACCTCCCGTCATTGGGCAGGTAACCCCCCATAGCCCGGCAGCCAAGGCGGGCCTTCGTACCGGGGATCGGATTCGCTCCATTGATGGCAAGCAAGTGTATTCGTGGCAGGATCTAGCCCGTGCCATTGAGGAGCACCCAGCCGAGAAGATTCGACTCCGCTGGTCCACCAGCGCAGGTAGGCAGCAAGAACGATCGGTTTCTTTGGGGATGGTGCTTGCTCAGGGAAAAAGGGAGGGGTATCTGGGGATTATCGCTGCCCCGTTACCAAAGGATTTGATTGTGCAGGTGCAACGCAATCCTGTGCAGGCAGTGAGCTATGGAGTTCGACAGACCTGGATGGTCACGAGTCTGACCTTGGAAATGATTGTGCGCATGATCCAAGGGAATATTTCCACCCAAAATATCAGTGGTCCCATCGGCATTGCAGAGGTTGCAGGGCAGAGTTTAGTGGCTGGTCTCGCTCCCTATTTGGCTTTTCTGGCGCTACTGAGTGTGAGTTTGGCGGTCATCAATTTGTTACCCTTACCCATTTTGGATGGGGGGCACATCCTCTTTGCTGCCATCGAAACCGTTCGCGGCCGTCCCCTGTCGACGGAGTGGATGCAAAAGGCGCAGATGATCGGTATAGTGCTGATCCTGATGCTGCTCTTCCTCGCCCTGTATAACGACACCGTGAGAATGTTGAAACCGTGAAGAAAATGCGACTCTCTACCCGAACTGCCCGAGCCCTAACCCTTTCGGCTGCGGTATTTTGCAGCGCAGCCTTGGTTCCGGCCTGGGCATTTAGCCCATTTACTGTGCACAATATTGAAATCCTGGGACTGCAGCACATTACCCCTGGTACGGTCTACAACTACTTGCCCATTCACATTGGCGAAAGTGTGGATGAATCTCTGGCGCAAAAGGCTATTCGGGATCTCTATTCCACCGGATTTTTCAAAAATGTGAGTGTGGCTCGATCGGGCGATGATCTGGTGGTTGTGGTCCAGGAGCGACCCATCATTACTAGCATCGAGACCAAGGGGATCAAGGCCTTTTCCAAGGATCAGGTGCAGGAAACACTCAAGGGTATCGGTTTAGAAGTCCGCCATATTTTCAATCAGGCGACGTTGGATCAGGTGGTCGAGGGTCTGCAGCAGCAATATGAAGGCATGGGATATTACAACGCCCAGGTTCATACGAAGGTCGATGAACTTCCGCGCAACCGAGTGGCGATTCACATCATTGTGGATCAAGGGGAACAGGCCTCCATCAAGCAGGTCAACATCGTTGGCAACCATGCTTTTAGCGAACAGCGCTTGCGGGGCTTGTTTTCCATTGGTGCGCCGGATGCCTTTTCCTTCTTTACCAAGAATGATCGTTATTCCCAGGAAAAATTCTCCAAGAGTTTAGAAAAGCTTAACAATTTTTATCTTGATCGTGGCTACCTCAACTTTGCCATTGAATCCACCCAGGTGCAGATTACGCCCAATCGTCGTTTTGTCTACTTGACGGTCAATATCCATGAGGGTCCGGTCTACCACGTCAGTAAAGTAGAGCTGTCAGGAGATTTGATTCTGCCCAAGGAACGGCTGGAAAAGCTCCTGGAAATCCATCCCGGTGATCGCTTTTCCAAGGCCAAGATCCTGGCGACGAACAGCGCCATTGCCGACCTCTTGGGTGATCATGGCTATGCCTTTGCCAATACCACCCCGGTACCCACAGTAAACCCCAAAACCCACGAGGTAGCCCTGAATTTTCAGGTGGATCCCGGTCATCGGGTCTACATTCGCCGGATTGAGATCAGCAATAACAATCGCAGCCTGGATTATGTGGTTCGTCGACAATTTCGACAGATGGAGGGGGCCCTCTATAATCGTAGCCTGATTGATCGCTCCAAGCTCCGATTAGAACAGACCGGGTTTTATGAGAAGGTAGATACCAAAACCGTGCCCGTCCCGGGACATCCAGACCAGCTGGATCTGGATGTTGCCGTCCATGAGCGCCCCACCGGGTCCTTCAGCGTTGGCGTCGGTTACTCCAATGCCCAGGGTTTTCTTTTCAATGGTTCGATCTCCCAAAAGAATTTCATGGGCACAGGAAATGCCCTTGCCTTCTCTGCCCAGGTGGGTGGGCTTGGCAGCGCGTTCAATATTTCCTATACCAATCCCTATTTTACTCCAGATGGCGTTAGTCTGGGTTTCAACGTCTACCGGAACGATACCAATCTTTCGACCCTGGCGGTTGCCCCCTACCAGGAGATCGATTTGGGTGGCGCTGTTACCTTGGGTATCCCGGTCCTTCAACATGTGTATGATTACATGTCGTTGGGTTTTAGTCATACCACCATCAATCTCGACAGCAGTTATTTGGGTGGTCCCTTGACCTTGCCGGGCTACCAGACCTACGCAGTGGGCCCCCAAGTCGATGGGTATCCGGTTGGTGGTACCCGGGAACTATTACTGGATGGAAATCTCTATTTCCCCTTGCCGGGCCTTGCCGACAATCACAATTTCCGCCTCAATGCCTTCGTAGCCAGTGGCTGGGTCTATGGCGTATCTGCTGATAGTTCTGGTGAAAATTATTTCTACTCCAATTCGTACTTTCCAAGTCTAGGCCAGCTGCGTACGACCGCAGGATTGGGTTTGCTCTGGATCAGTCCGTTGGGCCCCCTTCGCCTCTCGGTTGCCATTCCCTTGGACAAGAAACCTGGTGATTTGACCCAACCCCTACAGTTTACCGTGGGTAATGCTTTTTGATGTCCTGGCGTAGAATTTTTCAACTCTTGCTGCTGGGTGGGTTCCTTGGGGTACAGACCACTGGTGCCTGGGCTGAATCCACCAAAATCGGTTTCGTAGATTTGGACAAAGCTCTGCGCGAGCTGCCCGAGGCCCAGGCAGGTGCTGCCAGCCTCAACCATTTGATTGCTAGCAAAGAGAAGGAGATCGAGAGCAAACAGCAGCAGATCGTCGCTTTCCAGAACAATCTGGAGCGTGATTTTCCCAAATTGGACAATTCCCAACGTCAGCAGCGGGAAGCGCAATTGCAATCCATGATTGCAGAGCTCCAAAAGTTGCGGCGCTCCGCCCAGGATGAGATCAATGTGCAGCGCAACCAGATCCTGTCCAATATTCAGGCGCGTTTGGTACAGGTAGTCAGCCGACTGGGTAAGCAAGGCCATTACACCCTCATTCTCAATGATAAATCGGTTCTCTATGTCAACGGCGCCATTGATCTCACCCAACAGGTGGTGGCGGCCATGGAAAAAAGTCCTGCGGCGGGGGCTAAATGATTTCCTCCCGTGCTTCGCAATCCTATTCTCTTGCGGAACTGGCTGTCCGATTGGAGTTGCCCTTTCAAGGGCAGGCTGATCTGCAACTTACCGGGGTTGCTGCCCTCCATGAAGCGGGTCCTGGAGATCTTAGTTTTTTGCACGATCCCAAGTGGTTGCCAGAACTTGCCAAGTCCCAGGCGGCAGCAGTGATCCTCCCGGAAAAAATGCAGGACAGCTATGCTGGAAATGCGCTGTGGAGCAAAAATCCCTATCTCAGTTTTGCTCGGGTCATGCAAATTTTCCATCCTGCTCCCGCCTGCGAGCCGGGTAGGTCGGCCTTGGCCGTGCTCGATCCACAGGCAAGCATCGATCCGAGTGCTCGGATCGAGGACTTTGTGCGGGTTGATGCCCGGGCAGTCATCGGGCCGGAAGTATGGCTGGGAACGGGGGTGGTGGTCGGCGCCGGCTCCACCATTGCCCGCGGTTCGCGCCTGTATCCTGGGGTAAAGGTGTATGCCAACTGCTCCATTGGGCAAAATTGCATCCTCCATGCCAATACTGTCATCGGTGCCGATGGTTTTGGTTTTGCCGAGTCGACGGAGGGTTACCAAAAAATTCCTCAGATTGGTGGGGTGCGGATTGGTAATGACGTGGAGATTGGTGCCAATAGCTGCATTGATCGCGGCACACTGGGAGATACCATCATTGCGGATGGCGTGAAGATTGATAATTTGGTGCAAATTGGTCATAACGTGGAAATCGGCGCCCATTCGGTCATTGCCGGGCAGTCTGGGGTTGCCGGGAGTACCCGGATCGGGAGCCGCTGTCGCATTGGTGGACAAGTGGGCTTTGCCGGACACTTGCAGATTACCGACGACGTGGTCATTGCTGGACAAAGTGCCATTACCCGGGATATTCGACAGGCGGGCGTGTATGTGGGTGTCATCCCAGCCCAAGAGGCGCGGAGCTGGCGGCGACTGGTGGCTAGACTCCGTCAGCTCAATCGTCGGACCCAAGATTCCGTCGCGGTCCCAGAAAAATCATCAGCTAACGAGGAGTAGTGCATGGAAGGCTTCGATATCCATGAAATCTTGCGCCGATTACCGCATCGTTATCCCTTCTTGCTGGTAGATCGAATTCTGCATATCGAAGTCAATCGTACGCTGGAAGCCATCAAGAATGTGTCCATGAATGAACCCTTTTTTATGGGGCACTTTCCTGATTTTCCCGTCATGCCTGGGGTACTGATCATCGAGTCGCTCGCCCAGGCCGCAGCCATTCTGGCGTTTGTTTCCGAAGAAAAGTATGGCGAGCATGCGGCGGTGTATTTTGCCGGCATCGATAAGGCCCGTTTTCGCAAGCCCGTCATTCCTGGCGATCAGCTGTTACTGCGAGCCGAGGTGGTGCGGCGTAAGTCGGCAATGTGGCAAATGCAAACCACTGCTTTGGTCAACGACACGGAGGTTGCATCTGCTTTGCTGTTGGCTACTCTTCGCGAGCGTGATGCATGAGTGCCCGTATTGATCCCAGGGCAGTAGTTGATCAGAAGGCCGAGATTATCGGTGATTGTGAGATTGGTCCCTTCGCGGTGATTGGTGCCGAGGTAATCCTGGGCGAGGGGACGCGGGTAGGGGCCCATGCCGTCATCTCTGGACCTTGCCGCATGGGTCGGCGCAATCAGATCCATGCCTTTGCTTCCATTGGTTCTGCCCCGCAAGATTTGGGATATCGCAATGAACCCACGGGATTGGAAATTGGTGACGACAACACCTTTCGGGAGTTTGTGACCATCAACCGGGGCACGGTCAAAGGGGGAGGGGTCACCCGTATTGGCCATGAAAACTTGTTCATGGCCTACAGCCATGTGGCCCACGACTGCCAGATTGGTAGTCGAATCGTCATGGCCAATGCAGCCACTTTGGCGGGTCATGTCAATGTCGAGGACGATGCGATTTTGGGGGGACTTTCGGCGGTACACCAATATGCGCGCGTCGGCGCCCATGCCATTTTGGGAGGAGGTACCATGGCACCCCTGGATATTCCTCCCTTTATGATGGCGGCGGGGAACCATGCCCGTCTTCATGGCATCAATGTTCGCGGACTGGAACGGCGGGGCTTTTCCAAAGAGCAAATCCTCCAGATCAAAGGGGCATATCGCTTGCTGTTTCGCTCTGGCAAGTTGCTGGAGGACGCACTGGCTGAGTTGGAGCAACGGTCGCGAAACAATGCACATCTTTTGCATCTGTTGGAGTTTTTGCGTTCGACCAAGCGCGGGATCACCCGACCATGAAAGCGCTGCGCACAGGAGTGATAGGGGTGGGACATTTGGGACGCTTCCACGCCCAAAAATACCAAAAAATCTCGCAGCTTCAAGGGGTATTTGATGCCGATTCCGCGCGTGCCGAGGCCGTGGCCAGGGAGTTGGGATGTGCGGCTTTTACCAGCATGGAGGAATTGCTGGCGCAGGTAGATGCCATTTCCGTGGTGACACCTACCATCCATCACCACGCTGTGACCTTGGCAGCCGTTGCCAAGGGAGTCCACTGTCTGGTGGAAAAGCCGTTTACCTATTCTTTGGCAGAGGCCGATGATCTTTTGCTTCGCGCCCAGGAGAACGGGGTACTGGTAGCAGTTGGCCAGATCGAGCGTGCCCAGGTGGTCATGCAGCATTTGCGTGGCCTAGGATTTGCCAGCCCCCGCTATATCGAGGCAGAACGGCTGGCCCCCTTTAAGCCCCGTTCTCTGGATGTGGATGTGATCATGGATCTGATGATCCACGATCTGGACTTGGTCATGATGCTTTGTGGAAGTAGGGTTGCCGAAGTTCGTGCCGTTGGGGTGGCAGCAGTGACAGAACAGGCCGATATGGCCAATGCCTGGGTCACTCTTGGCAATGGCAGTGTGGCCAACTTGGCCGCATCCCGGGTAGTTCGCGAAGCGGCGCGGCGTATGCGCATTTTCTGGCCTGATCGTTATGCTTCGGTGGATTTCCTGCTGAATCGATTGACCTTTTATCGGAAAGGTCCCGGTGCCGTGCCAGGGATCCCTGGGGTACTGGAGGAAGTGGTAGAGCTTGCCCCCCAGGATGCTTTGGAAGGAGAGATTCGAAGTTTTCTGGCTGCCATTGCGGGTCAGGGTTCCGTCTTGTGTACGGGGCAAGAGGGGCGGGATGCCCTGGACGCGGCTTTGGGCGTGGGCCAGGCCGTGAAACGTTTTTTAGAGACCAGTTCCCAATCGTCGGTAAAAGGAAGCTGAGAGATGGTGCAAAGCATTCCCATGGTAGATCTCCGCAGTCATTTTGCCCCCCTGCGGACCGAAATTCTCGAGGGAATCGGTCAGATCCTGGATGAAACGGCTTTTATCCTGGGGGCCCAGGGACGGGCACTGGAGAGCGAGTTATCCCAATACTTGGGGGTAGCCCATGGGATTGGCTGCGCCTCGGGTACCGATGCCTTGCTGCTGGCCCTGCGTGCCCTGGATATCGGTCCTGGTGAGGAAGTCATCGTCCCCAGTTTTACCTTCATTGCCACTGCGGAAGCGGTCCGCTATGTGGGCGCCACTCCTGTTTTTGCGGATGTAGAGCCGGAATACTTTTGCATCACTGCGGCGACGGTAGAGCCTCTCCTCAGTCCGCGAACGCGGGCCATCATCCCTGTCCATCTTTACGGGCAGGCAGCCCCCATGGACGAGCTCTTGGACTTATCCCAACGGCATCAGCTCCCCATCATTGAGGATATGGCCCAGGCCATTGGCGCTCGCTGGCAAGAGCGGCGTCTGGGGAGCCTGGGGACACTGTCCTGTGTTTCTTTCTTCCCCAGCAAGAATCTGGGTGGGGCTGGGGACGGGGGAATGGTGTTCACCCAGGATGATGCCCTGGCAGAAAAGTTGAGGGGTCTGCGCAATCACGGTTCCTGGCAGACCTATCATCACGATGTGCTTGGCTACAATAGCCGCTTGGATGAGATTCAGGCGCTGATTCTGCGTAAGCTTTTTCAACGCTTGGATCAATACAATACTGGCCGCAGGCATGCTGCAGCTCTTTACGACCAGGCCCTGGCAGAACTGCCCCTGCAACGGCCCAGCCGACGGGTGGGAGCAGAGCATGTCTTTCACCAGTATACCATCCAGGTGCAGGATCGAGATGGATTGCGGCAGAAACTGCAGGCCCAGGGCATTGCCAGCGGGGTCTACTATCCCATTCCCTGTCATCAGCAGCGAGCCTTTGCCGATCTGCCAAAGGTCCATTGTCCCCAGGCCGAAGCCCTCAAGGACCGGGTGCTTTCCTTACCTATGTTTCCGGAATTGCAGGAGTCCCAGGTGGCGCGGATTGCAGAGGTCATTGCCGAACATCTACGCAAGTCGTGACGCGCATTTTCCTCATTGCCATGGAGCGCTCCGGAGAGAATCTGGGCCTTGATTTACTTGCCCGTTGTGCCCGGGCAGGTATTTCGTCCCAATGGCAGGGGGTGGTTGGGCCTAGGTTACAGGCGGCTGGGGTAGAAAATATCGCCGATGGGGAAGTCCTAGCGGTCATGGGCTTGGTGGAGGTCTTGCGTCATTATCCGGCCCTGCGTCGACTGTACCGGCACATTGTCGATTTTTTGCGTCGGGAACGACCGGATGCGGTGGTACTCATTGATCATCCCGCTTTTAATCTGCGGATTGCCAAGGCTGCCAAGCAATTGGGAATTCGCGTGCTGTATGTGGTGGGACCACAGATCTGGGCGTGGCGACCGGGTCGGATTCGGCAGATCCGCACGGCTATCGATGAAATTTTTCTGCTTTTTCCCTTTGAGCGATCTTTGTATGAGGCCGCTGGGATCCCGGCTCATCTTCTTCCCCATCCCCTCTTGCAGGTGACGGCGGCTGCTCCTGCTTGGGAAGATGCCCGCAAAGAATTAGGGCTGGATTCTTCGCCCCTCTTGGTGCTTTTACCCGGTAGTCGACGGGGAGAATTGAGCCGTTTGGCAAAACCCATGGCCCAGGCAGCAATCCGTTGGCGGCAGCGGCATCCCCAATGGCAGCTTGCGGTTGCTTTGGCCCGAGAAGAGCTGCGCTCCCTCTGGCGCCAGGAGGTGGGCGCCCATGCCGCCCAGATTGCCGAGTTTCAGGGCTGCACGACGACCTTGCTGGCCGCCAGCGATCGGGTATTGGTGGCCTCGGGCACAGCAACCCTGGAAACGGCGCTGCTCGGCAAGCCAGCCGTGGTTCTCTATGCCCTGCAGCCGCTGACCTTTGTCATTGCCAAGCGCCTGGTGCGTGTCCCCCATGTGGCGCTACCCAATATTCTGCTGGGCAAGCGCGTCTATCCTGAATTGCTGCAGGGCGAGGTGCGCGCAGAAAGCATCGTCGAAACCCTGGAGAATCTGGATGACGACTACCAGCGTGCGGCGCTGGCCCCCTTGCGCGGGCTCTTGCAAGGGGAGGGGGAAGCCGAAATTGCCGAGGCCTTGCGACGGGTCCTGCAGGTAGCCTGATGCTGGCTCATCGCGGAGCGGAAGTGGCTGGGGTGGACGAAGTAGGCAGGGGATCCTTGGCGGGGCCAGTGGTCGCCGCCGCGGTGATCTTGGCCAAGCCCATGCCGGGGTTGCGTGATTCCAAAAAACTGAGCCCCGTCCGGCGGGGGGAGCTTGCCAGGCAAATCCGCCGGGAGGCCAGGGCCTGGGCCATTGCCTCGGCGAGTACTTGGGAGATCCACCGCTACAATATTCTCCAGGCAAGTCTGCTCGCCATGGATCGGGCCATCGCGGCATTGCCCATTCGTCCGGCATGGTTACTGGTGGATGGGAATCGACTCTTGCCCCACTGGCAGGGGGAGGCTATGGTAGGTGGAGATAATCGGGTCGATGCCATTGCTGCTGCCAGCATTCTTGCCAAGGTGGCTCGGGACCAAGAAATGCGTTTATTGGACCAGCATTTTCCCCTGTATGGTTTTGCTCGCCATCAGGCATACCCTACGGCGGCCCATCGGATGGCCTTGGGCCGCTTTGGTGTGACCATTCTGCATCGACGAGACTTTGGACCTGTTGCCAGATGCCTAGAGAATGCTTGTGACTGACTCCTTTGTCCATCTCCATGTCCACTCCGAGTATTCCTTGGAAGATGGCATCATCCCCATCAAAAAATTGGTCAAGCGCTGTGCGGATCAAGGAATGGGGGCCGTAGCCATTACCGATCATGGCAATCTCTTTGGATTGGTGAAGTTTTACCAGGCTGCCCGAAGTGTGGGTATCAAGCCCATCCTTGGTGCCGAACTCTGGATCCAGGACCCCGAAAATTCTTCCGAACCTGCCAGTATCGTACTGCTGTGCCGCAGTCGTGCCGGGTATATTAGCTTGAGTCATTTGCTCAGCCGTGGGTATCTGGAAGGTGCAGGAAGTGGCAGGCCGACGATTCAGCGCGCCTGGCTGCTGGAGGAGGACCGCAGCGGTCTCCTTGCCCTTTCGGCAGCCGGGCGCGGGGAAATCGGTCGCTGTCTGCTGCGCCATCCCGAGCAGGCGGCACAGTTGGCCCGGCAATATCGGGAGATTTTCCCGGAAGCCTTTTATCTGGAAATCCAGCGCAATGGCGAGCCTGGACAAGAAGAGCTCATAGGAGCCACGGTGAACCTGGCCTTGGCGCTGGACCTACCCGTAGTCGCCACCAACAATGCCCACTTTCTGGATGCCGAAGACTTTCCCGCATTCGATGCCCGGCAGTGTATTGCCTCCGGTTATACCTTGGGGGACGAGCGTCGCCCCAAACGCTTTACCCCGGAACATCGCCTGCCGAGTCCCAAGGAGATGTGGGAACGCTTCGCCGATCTGCCCGAGGCCTGCCAGAACACCCTGGAGATTGCCAAACGCTGCAACCTAGAGCTGGAACTAGGCCATTATACCCTACCAGACTTTCCCACGCCTGATGGCTCGCCTCTGGATACCTATTTTCGGAAGGCGGCAGCCAAGGGATTGGAACAGCGTTTGGCGGCATTGGGAATCCAGGGCGCAAAAGCCATCCCCTATCGAGAACGACTCTTGCGGGAAGTCGATGTGATCATCCAGATGGGCTTTCCTGGATATTTTCTGATCGTTGCTGATTTTATTCAGTGGGCCAAGGATCACCAGGTGCCCGTGGGACCTGGACGAGGTTCCGGAGCGGGCTCTTTGGTGGCCTATGCCCTGCGGATCACCGATCTGGATCCCATTGCCAATGTCCTCCTGTTTGAGCGCTTTCTCAACCCCGAACGGGTTTCCATGCCGGATTTCGACGTGGATTTTTGCATGGACCAGCGGGATCGAGTCATCCAATATGTGACTGAAAAATATGGTCGGGAGCGGGTAGGGCAGATCATTACCTTTGGAACCATGAAAGCCCGGGCGGTGGTGCGCGATGTGGGCCGGGTCTTGAACCTTCCCTATGGTTTCGTCGATCAGTTGGCCAAATTGGTGCCGGGAGATTTGGGGATGACTCTGGCCAAGGCCCTGGAAGAGTCGGAAGAGTTACGGCGTCGACGGGATGCGGAAGACGATGTGCGGGAACTCCTGGACATTGCCCTCCGCCTGGAAGGACTTCCTCGCCATGCTTCTACCCATGCGGGGGGAGTGGTGATCTCTCCAGAGCCCTTGGCGGATCGACTCCCGCTGTTTACCGATAGTTCGGGTGAGGGGGGGTATGTCACCCAGCTCGATAAGGATGATGTGGAAAAAATGGGGCTGGTCAAGTTCGATTTCCTGGGGCTGCGCACCCTGACCATCCTGGATCTGGCCCTACGGGGAATCAATGCCCAAAGAAGTTTGGAGGGCCTTCCGCCCCTGGATCTTGCGCGCTTGCCCCTGGACGATGCGGCGACCTTTGCCTTGCTGAAATCCACGGAAACCGTGGGGGTTTTTCAGTTGGAATCCGCGGGGATGCGGGACCTGATCCGCCGCCTGCAGCCCGATAGCTTTGAGGATATTGTGGCCTTGGTGGCGCTCTTTCGACCCGGTCCTTTGCAATCGGGGATGGTGGATGATTTCATTGCCCGCAAGCATGGCAAGGCTTCCGTAAGTTACCTCCATCCCCAGCTGGCGGGGGTCCTCCAGGAAACCTATGGGGTGATCGTCTACCAAGAGCAGGTGATGCAGTGCGCGCAGATTCTGGCGGGCTATTCCCTGGGTGCCGCCGATCTGCTGCGGCGCGCCATGGGCAAGAAAAAACCAGAGGAGATGGCCAAGCAACGGGAGATTTTCCTGGCAGGAGCCGCAAAAAATGGCATTGATCCCCACCAAGCGGGTGCTATTTTCGATCTCATGGAAAAATTTGCCGAGTACGGCTTCAATAAGTCCCACTCGGCGGCCTATGCCCTGGTTTCCTATCAGACCGCCTACCTCAAGGCCCACTATCCAGACTATTTCATGGCCGCTGTCCTAACCGCCGATATGGATCACACCGACAAGGTGGTGGCCATGATTAGTGAGTGTCGGCGGATGGACATGGCCATCCTGCCTCCTTGTGTGCAGCACAGCGATCTGGCCTTTCACCCGGAAGGGGGGCAGGGTTTGCGATATGGTTTGGGTGCCATCAAGGGCTTGGGGCGAGCTGCGGTCCAAGCCATCCTGGAGGCCCGTGCAAGCGGACCATTTCTGGATTTCTTCGATTTTCTACAGCGCCTGGATAGCCAGCGACTGAATCGACGCGCTTTGGAAGCCCTGATCAAGGCCGGGGCGTTGGATTCCTTTGCCCTGCCTCGGGGGCAACTCTTGGCTTCCCTGGAGACGTTCCTGGAGGCAGCGCAACAGGTGCAGCGGGAAGCTGCGAGCAGTCAGTCCTCGCTCTTTGGTGATCTGGATTCCGTTGCGCTCCCACGTCCTGACCCCGCCAGTTCATGGGAGCCTGTTGACGAGCTTGCTGGGGAACGGGAAAGTCTGGGGCTCTATTTCAGTGGCCATCCGTTGACGGCTTTTCGTCCGCGCTTACGCGAGTTGGGGGTGCTGGAATTGTCGCAGCTAGCCATGGGTGAGCCGGTGCTCCTGGCAGGTTTGGTGACGGCGCGACGGAGCATGCGCACCAAGCGCGGTGACCGCATGCATTTTCTGAGCCTGGAAGATGAGACCGGAAAAGTCGAGGTCGTGGTCTTCGCTGAGACCTGGGGGCGCTTTGCTGGGGCGATCGCGGAGTCCCAACCCTTATTGGTCTTGGGTGAGGCCAGTGAGGACAGTTATGCGGGGGGAGTACGAATCACCGCCCAGCGATTGTTATTGCTGGAGGAAACGCAAATCTTACTGGCCCGCGGGCTCGAACTGGAAATCAGGGGTACCGAGCCGCATGCCCGGGACTTGGCCAAGCTCTTTGCCCAATGGCCGGGTGAATGTTCGGTGCAGATCCTCCTTTCCCTGGCCAGAGGCTTGGTTCAAGCCCGTCTGGCGCTTCCGGGGCAGATCCAAGCCAGCGAAGCATTTCGCCGTCAATTGGACTTGCTGGTGCCAAGCAGTCAACAACACTGGCAATTTGCCCCCATTAGCTATTTGCTGGACAAAGTCGTGTCGCTGGAGGATGTTCGACGTCGTCAGCAGCGATCTGCCTAAAGGAGTCATTGGTGAAGTTGCACTACTTGGATTTTGAACAAGGTCTATCCGAACTGGAGAGCAAAGTGGAGGAACTCCGGGCCCTCGAACAACCGGGTATCGAGGAGGATATCAAACGTCTGGAACTCAAGGCTCGGAAAGAGTTACAGCGGATTTATAGCAAGCTCAACGCCTGGCAAACGGTGCAGGTGGCTCGCCATCCCCAACGACCTTACACCCTGGATTATGTGCATGCCCTTTTTGAAGAGGTGGAGATCCTTGCGGGTGACCGGGCCTATGCCGATGATAAGGCGATTGTTGGCGGACTGGCACGTTTCCAGGGACAAGGAATCCTCTGGATTGGTCAGCAAAAAGGCCGGGATACCAAGGAAAAGATTCAGCGCAATTTTGGTATGCCTCGCCCGGAAGGGTATCGCAAGGCCCTGCGACTGATGCGTATGGCAGAGCGCTTTCGTTTACCGGTGATTACCTTTATTGATACCCCCGGGGCCTACCCGGGTATTGGTGCCGAAGAACGGGGACAAAGTGAGGCCATTGCCCGCAATTTGGCGGTCATGTCCGATCTCGCCACTCCCATTATTTCCCTGGTCATAGGGGAGGGTGGATCGGGGGGGGCGTTGGCCATTGGCGTGGGCGATCGTTTGCTGATGCTGGAGTATAGTGTGTATTCGGTGATTTCTCCCGAGGGCTGCGCTTCCATCCTCTGGAAAGATGCCGCCCAGGCCCCTGAGGCTGCCGAAATTTTGGGAATTACTGCCCGTCGCTTGCAATCGCTGGGATTGGTGGATGAGGTGATCAGTGAGCCCCTTGGGGGTGCCCACCGGCATCCGGAGCAGAACTTCGCTCAGGTTGCGGAGGTTTTGCAGAGAAATCTGCAGGAGTTACAGGAATTGGAACTCCACAAACTCTTGACACGACGGTACGAGCGACTCATGCACTATGGCGTCGTCGGCGCCGCCTAATCCCGAAGGCGTCCTTGCACGCAAGCTCCAGGACTGGGGAATTTCTCGGGAGCAGCGGGTCTTTCTGGCCTGTAGTGGTGGCGCCGATTCGTTGGCCCTACTGTGGGCTGCCTACCATCTTGGCCAGGTGGTGGAAGTCTTACATGTGGATCATGGCTGGCATTCGGACAGTTCCCGCTGGGCACAGCAGATCCTTCTGCTAAGTAAAAAACTGGGATACCCGGCCCGGATTTTATCCTTGTCAAGCGCGCTGACCGGCGGAGAGGGCCCTGAGGATCAGGCCCGCCGGGGGCGCTATCAGATCCTGGCTGCGCAGCTTGGTCCAGGTGACCTTGTCCTCACCGCCCATCATCAGGATGACCAAGCCGAAACGGTGCTCTTGCAACTTTTGCGCGGGGCAGGTGTCGATGGATTGGCTGCCATGCCCGAACGCCGACCCCTTGGGCAAGGGATCTTGGCACGCCCTTTTCTGGAGTGTACGCACCAAGATTTGCTGGACTATGTCCAGAGTTTGCACGGTAGCTGGCTGGAAGACCCCGCTAATACCGATCTTCGCTTTGCCCGTAGCCGGATTCGGACACAGATCCTGCCCGCCCTTCGGGACTTGGGTTGGCGCGCCAGCAGCCAGAGTCTAGCCCAAAGTGCCCGTCAGTTGGCCGATCTCCTCCCTATTCAAGAACAATGGTATCAGGATCAGGCCAATAAGATTTGGCGTGGGGCAGATCGCTCTTCAGTACCCTGTAGCGCTCTACGAGACTGGTGCGCCGCAGAACAGCGGGTGTTTTTGCGGCAATGGTTGCGGGAGAGGGGTTATGCCCGACCCGATTGGGCGGGGCTGGAGCGCATACGGCAGTTATTGACCCTTGGCAGAGGGGGGCGCCTGCAGTCCTGGGAAGGGAATGTTGCCTGGGTACAGAGGGGCCGGCTCCGTGTATGGCGAAGCAATTTCCCCTGGCCGATTGCAGAATGCACCTGGTGCGCAAGCGCTCCATCGGGCAGGGCTGCAGATTTTTCCTGGAGTTGGGAGGGGCCCCCGGCACGTAGGCAAAATGAGGACGGCCCCCTTTGGGTCGTGGCGGGGCTAGGCGAGGGAGTCTCCTGCTTTCATTGGCGCCGCCGTCGGCCCGGGGATTTCTATCAGAACGCGCAAGGTCAGCATCGTCCCCTGAAAAAGCTACTCTTGGAGCGGGGCGTACCGCCATGCTGGCGCCAGACGATCCCACTCTTGTGGGATGAAGCCGGTCATTTGCTGCTGATCCCAGGTTTTTATGAAGCTAGTGGAAAAGGGACCAGACAGCTTTGGATTTGGCCTGTCCCCAGCGAGGAGAACAGAAACCGGCTGCCCGTGCCTAGGTAATTTGGCATGGGCAACCGAGTTGTTGCAAGGGATCCGGGCAACCGGAGTTCAGTCCTGGGCCATTTGTCGTTCGCGTTTTTCCTCCAGGGTTTTGCAATCAATGCAGAGGGTTGCCGTGGGCCTAGCCTCCAAGCGGCGCAGTCCAATTTCCACCCCGCAGGCTTCACAATAACCGTATTCACCGGCGTTGATCCGTTCCAGGGCCTGATTGATCTTCCGGATCAGTTTCCGCTCTCGATCTCTGGCCCGTAGCTCCAGTCCCATGTCGGTTTCCAGGCTGGCACGATCATTGGGATCTGAATAATTGACATTTTCGATCTGCAAGTTTTGTACGGTGCGATCGATCTCCGCAACCAGCTCGTTTCGCCAATCCTCTAGGATCTTGCGAAAATGAGCCAGCTGCCCGGCGCTCATGTACTCCTCATCAGGACTTGGCTGATAGGGTTCAAAGGCACTGAATTGCTGGCTGGAAGAAGTCTTTTGGACCGCAGCGCTTTCCGTCGTCATGTTGATTTTCCTGTTTGGCAGCTTCCAATGAAAACCGGCATGGTTTAACAGAGAATCTGTTTTTTGGCAAACGGGGCGGTCTTGGGTAGAATCCGGCAACTTTTGGGCCAGCACTTGTCCGATCCTTGTTATTTGGAGAAACCCATGCCCCCTTTGCGCGCCTTGATTTTTGATGTGGATGGTACCTTGGCTGATACGGAGCGGGATGCCCATCGAGTCGCCTTCAACGATGCTTTTGCCGAGCTGGGCTTGCCCTTTCACTGGGATGTGGAAACCTACGGTCAGTACTTGCAAGTCACGGGGGGTAAGGAACGATTACGGGCCTATCTCCAGGATCACCCCCAATATCCACAGATTTCTGATGCAGAAATTCGCAGAATCCACGCGCGCAAGACCGAGCGCTATGGAGAAATCATTGCAAGCGGTGGCATTGCCTTGCGTCCGGGGATCGCGCGCTTGTTGGCCGAGGCCCAAGAGCAGGATCTGCTGTTGGCCATTGCCACTACCACCACCCCGGCCAATGTAAAAGCCTTGCTCCACAGTACCCTGGGTGCCCAGGGGTGGTCTCGATTTCAATATATTGGTGCGGGGGATGTGGTGCCCCACAAGAAACCGGCTCCCGATATCTATCTGCACGTCCTGGAAAAACTGGGATTATCTCCGAAAGAATGCCTCGCTTTGGAGGATTCGGAAAATGGCCTGGAGTTTGGCCTCTTACTCGCTTTTCTGGCGGTTTTGGCAATGGGGGCAAAGCCCATTGATCACCAGTTCAACCTCTTGGACCAAATAGTTTTGGGGCACCTCTGGTTGGGGAATCTGGCTATCGGCCAGGCAAATGACCTGACCACAACGCAGGCAGTGAAAATGGGGATGGGCCGGCCGCTCGGGGGAAACGGCACTAAATCGCCAAACTCGATCATCGGCAGTGATCCGGTGGGCCAAGCCCTGTTGCACGAGCCAATCCAAGCCTCGATACAAGGTTACCCGATCCATGCTTTCGCCCCATTGCGCCAGAATACGTTCCTGGATCTCCAGGTGACTGACTGGGTGTGCCATCTCGAGGAGTGCTTGCAGAATCTGTATCCGAGCACGGGTGGGACGCAGGCCACTGGCACGGAGTCTTCGGCTTGCCTCAGTCGGTGGAGTTACGGCATTGCTCATGACGGGATGGTAACGCGATGAATGGGGGGACAAAAGGGCTCTGCTGTGGAAACCATAACTCTACTAGTGGCTGGACTCATCCAGTTCATCAGAGTTTGGTTGACGATGGAGCAGGAAGCCCTTGAGGTAGCGGTTCTCAGGGATGGCAGGAGCAACGGGGTGGTCCATGTCCTGGCTGGCTTCTCCAAGAATTTGATACGCTCCCCGCTGGGCTACCCGAGCAATTTCCTGGAGCAATAGCTCTCGGGACATGTGAAAGGAACAGGACGCCGTGAACAATAAGCCCCCAGGGTGGAGCAGGCGCAGGGCAAAGTCATTGAGGCGGCCATAGGCTTTGCTGCCTTCGCGAAGATCTTTGCGCGCTTTGATGAGGGCGGGTGGATCCAATACGATCAAGTCAAAGCGTTCCCCTTGATCCCGTAACCGGCGCAAAGCCTCCAGAACATCCCCTTGATGGGTGCGGATTCCCGTCAGCGAGTTGCGCTTTGCATTGCGCTCCAGGCGCTCCAAAGCCGGTGCCGAGCTATCCACTGCCAGGACCTCGCGGGCACCGGCATGGGCCAGGGGTAAGCTAAAGCCGCCAATATAACAGAACAGATCCAAGACGCGTCGATCCTTGGCAAAGGCTTGGAGCATCCGGCGATTGGCCCGATGATCATAAAACCAACCAGTTTTTTGGCCGCCAAATGGATCGATTTGAAAGCGGCAATCATTTTCCACGATTTCCAGTTCGGCGGGTACGCTTCCATGGAGAATTTCGAGGCGATCGGGTAAGCCTTCCAGGGCTCGTTGAGGACCGCTGGCTTTGAGCAGGATGCCATGGGGACGAAATTCGGCCACAAGGGCCCCCACAATGAGGGGAAGATCTCGCTCCATTCCCTGGCTACCCACCTGGATAACCAGGTACGCACCGTGGCGATCGACCACCAAGCCCGGCAATCCATCACCCTCCCCATGAATGAGCCGATAATAGGGTGTGGGCAGGAGCCGCTGTCGAAGCTTTTGGGCGGCTGCCAGACGACGACGGTAATACGCTTGATCGATGGCCTCCTCTGGATCACGGCTCAGGATTCGGCCACAAAGCAGGCTGTGGGGGCTCACATGGGCAAGTCCCAGGAAATGTCCGGCCACATCCTCCACCTGCACAACGGTTCCTGCTTCCAGCCCGCGCAAAGGGGTTTTTTCGATGTCCACTTCGTTGCTGTAGATCCAAAGATGCCCGGTTCGAAGACGCCGGTCTTCGTTGCGCCGCAGGCGCAGGATGGGATAGCTGGTCATGTTCTTGTTCCGATGATTTTGTAGGTCGGCATTGTACAGGCTTGCCTCGCCGCCGTATATTGCATTGGCAAAACCCTCTGCTTGGAAGCCCTGCTCATGACCCAAATCGAACCCATTCGTTGGCGCGATGATGCTCTGGAATTATTGGATCAACGTCTGTTGCCCGGCCAAGAGGTCTATCTGCGTTTGGCGGCCTATCCGGAAGTCGCCCAGGCCATTGGCCAGATGGTGGTGCGAGGAGCTCCTGCCATCGGGATCACGGCCGCCTTTGGCATGGCCCTGGCGGCGCGAGAGGCGAGGGGATCCCAACACTGGCGGGACCGCTTGCGCGAGGCAGGGACCGTGCTCATGGCGGCGCGCCCAACCGCCGTCAATCTCTCCTGGGCGGTGCAGCGGCAAGCGGAATTGGCCCGGCTACAGCCTGACGCAGCCCAGGCCTTTACCGAATTATTGCGCGCTGCGCAGGCTCTCCTGGCCCGGGATATCGCCGACAATCGGCGAATGGGGCAACTGGGAGCAGCCCTTCTGCCTACCGAGGGCGGCATCTTGACCCACTGCAATACCGGTAGCCTGGCAACGGGTGGCTACGGTACGGCCCTGGGCGTAATTCGTGCTGGCTTCGAGAGGGGCTACCGCTGGCAGGTCTATGTCGATGAAACTCGCCCATGGTTGCAGGGGGCCAGGCTCACGGCTTGGGAACTGCAGCAGGAAGGCATCCCCTTTCAGCTCAACGTGGACAGTGCCGCGGGACATCTCATGGCAACCGGCAAGATCCAGGCGGTCATTGTTGGTGCCGACCGCATTGCAGCCAACGGTGATACTGCCAATAAAATTGGTACCTATTCTTTGGCAGTTCTCGCCCACTATCATCATATCCCCTTTTATGTGGCAGCGCCTTTGAGTACGGTGGATTTTGCCCTTGCCGACGGGGCGGGGATCGTCATCGAAGAGCGTGATGAGCAGGAAGTACGTCGTTGTGGAGCGCAGGAAATAGCCCCCACGGCAGTAGCGGTGCGCAATCCGGCCTTTGACGTGACCCCGGCAGCGCTGATCACGGCCATCATCACCGAGCAGGGAGTGGCCCACGGACCCTTTGCCGAGAATCTTGCCAAACTCCGTTCCTAACCGTGCGCGTCGCGGGGATTTCTGGCATAATCCCGCGATTGCCACCGTGGTAAAAGGTTAATTCATGTCCGATTTCGCCAAAGAGACCATCCCCGTCAGTCTTGAGCAGGAAATGCGTCAGTCCTATCTCGACTACGCCATGAGTGTAATCGTCGGGCGCGCCCTTCCCGATGTCCGGGATGGACTCAAACCGGTGCATCGGCGGGTGCTCTTTGCCATGCACGAGATGGGCAACGACTGGAATAAACCGTACAAGAAATCAGCCCGCGTGGTGGGCGATGTGATTGGTAAATATCATCCCCACGGTGATACGGCGGTCTATGACACCATCGTGCGCATGGCCCAGGACTTTTCCATGCGCTATCCCCTCATTGATGGGCAAGGAAATTTTGGTTCGGTGGATGGAGATAGTCCAGCGGCCATGCGCTATACGGAAGTGCGTATGGCCCGCATTGCCCACGAAATGCTCGCCGATATTGACAAAGAAACCGTCGATTTCGGCCCTAACTATGATGAAAAAGAAATGGAGCCGCTGGTGTTGCCGGCGCGGATTCCAAACTTGCTTATCAATGGCTCTGCAGGGATTGCCGTGGGCATGGCCACCAATATCCCGCCCCATAATCTGGGCGAGATCCTGGCTGCCTGTATTGCCCTTGTGGATGATCCAGACCTCTCGGAGGAGGGCTTGTTCTCCCTGGTCCCCGCCCCCGATTTTCCAACGGCCGGATTGATCCTGGGCCAGGAAGGAGCGCGCGAGGCGTATCGAACGGGTCGTGGTCGGGTCATCATGCGGGCCCGCGCGGAATTCGAGACGGACCAAAAATCCGGTCGCCAGAGCATCATTGTCAGTGAGCTGCCGTACCAGGTGAACAAGGCCAGGCTGATCGAGCGCATTGCCGAAATGGTCAAGGAAAAGCGCTTGGAAGGCATTGCCGATTTGCGCGACGAGTCCGATAAATCGGGTATGCGCATGGTCCTTGAGCTGAAGCGCGACGCCAATGGCGATGTGGTGCTGAATAATCTGTATCAGCACACGGCCATGCAGACCACATTTAACATCAATACCGTAGCCCTCCTGGATGGGGCACCGCGGACCCTGTCCCTGCGGGAACTGTTGCAGGCCTTTTTGCGGCATCGGCGCGAAGTCATTACGCGCCGCAGTATTTTCGAATTGCGCAAAGCCCGGGACCGGGCCCACGTCCTCGAGGGTCTGGCCGTAGCCCTAGCCAATATCGATCCCCTCATTGCCCTGATCCGCGCTGCCCCTAATCCCGCCGAGGCCAAAGCACAAATGCTTGCTCGAGCCTGGGATCCCGGGATGGTGGCGGCCCTGTTACGGGAACGTGGTGAACCTTCTGCCGGCTTGCAGGGGGACGGATATCATTTATCCGAGGTGCAGGCGCAAGCCATTCTCGACTTGCGTCTCCACCGCCTGACGGGTCTGGAGCAAGACAAGATTCGGGAAGAATATTTGCGTCTTTTGGAGCGGATTGGTGAGTTATTGGCCATTTTGGCTTCTGAGGAAAGACTCATGGCTGTGGTGCGGGAAGAGTTGGTCAACATTCGCGACCAGTATACCGATCCGCGCCGTAGTCAGATCGTTGCCAATACGGGAGAAATCAGCAACGAGGATCTCATTACCGAAGAAGAGATGGTGGTGACCTTCACCCATGCGGGTTACGTCAAGGCGCAGCCGGTGACCGCCTTCAATGCCCAGCGTCGCGGTGGCCGTGGTAAAATTGCCACCACCACCCGGGAAGAGGACTTTGTGGAACGGATGTTCGTGGCCTCCACTCATGCCTATGTCCTGTTCTTCAGCAATCTCGGTAAGGTCTTCTGGCAAAAGGTATATCAACTACCCCAGGCGGGGCGCGGGGCGCGGGGCAAGCCCATCGTCAATCTTCTTTCCCTGGCGCCCAGCGAGCGGATTACCACGGTCCTGCCCGTGCGGGAATTCCAGGAAGGGCAGTATGTCTGCATGGTGACATCCCATGGGGTGGTCAAAAAAACGCCGCTGATGGACTATTCCCGCCCCCGCAGCCAAGGGATCAATGCCATCAACTTGGATCCTGGCGATCGTCTGGTAGCGGTTTGCCTTTCCGACGGACAACGGGAATTCATGCTCTTTACCCGCGATGGGATGGCCGTTCGCTTCCCGGAACAACGGGTCCGACCCGTAGGACGTTCGGCCCGGGGAGTACGCGGTATTTCCTTGGCAGAAGATGATCGAGTCATTTCGGCACAACTGGTCGATCCTAGCCAGGTGATTCTCACGGCTACCACCAAGGGCTTTGGCAAGCTGACGCCAGTAGCCGATTATCGCTGCACCAACCGCGGCGGAAAAGGAGTCATTGCCATTCAGACCAATGCCCGCAATGGCAAGGTGGTGGGGGCTTTGGCGGTGCAGGAAAGCGACGAGTTGATGTTGGTTTCGGATGGTGGAACCCTGATCCGCATGGCCGTGAACGAGATCCGCCGCACGGGCCGCAATGCCCAGGGAGTGCGCTTGATTCAGTTGGCAGAAGGAGAAACCTTGGCTGGTCTGGCGCTCATTGCCGATTCCGCAGAGGACTCTGCACTCGGGCAGGGGGAATTGCCCATGGAGGATCAATGAATCCAATCTACAACTTCAGCGCGGGTCCGGCCGTATTGCCCAAGCCCGTTCTCCAGCAAGTCCAGGAAGAGTTGCCCAACTGGCATGGATCGGGCATGTCGGTCATGGAAATGAGCCATCGTGGCAAGGAATACAGCGGGATCATTGCCCAGGCGGAGGCAGATCTCCGCCAGCTCCTGGAGATCCCCGAGAATTACCGGGTGCTCTTTCTGCAAGGGGGTGCTAGCCTGCAATTTTCCATGGTTCCCTTGAATCTTCTGGCTGGTGGACGGGGGGCATATGTCTTGACGGGAATTTGGTCGCGTCTTGCCGCCAAGGAAGCCCAGCGCCTTGGCGACATCGATATCGTTGCCGACAATGCCCACGTCGCCGATCACGCAGTGCCTCGGCAGGAGGATTGGCAGCTCCATAAAGATCATCGCTACTGTCACATTGCCGACAATGAGACCATCGATGGCGTTGAGTTTGATTTCATCCCGGACCTGGAAGGGATTCCTCTGGTCAGTGATGCCTCTTCCAACCTTCTCTCCAAGCCCCTTGCTGTGCAAAAGTTTGGTCTGGTGTATGCAGGTGCCCAGAAAAATATTGGACCCGCTGGTCTGACTTTGGTGATCGTGCGGGAGGATCTGCTCGGTAAGGCGCAAGCCCAGGTGCCGACCTTGCTCAACTATGCGGTGCAGGCCGAGCACCACTCCCTCTACAACACCCCACCCACCTTTGCTATTTACGTGGCGGGCTTGGTATTTCGCTGGCTCCTCGATCAGGGTGGTCTGACGCTCATGGCCGAACGGAATGCCCGCAAGGCCCAAGCCCTGTATGCCGCCATCGATGCATCGGGAGGCTTTTATCGCAATGAGGTAGCTCTGGCCAACCGTTCGCGGATGAACGTTCCCTTTCACCTCCACGACGAGGCATTGACCCCTGTATTCTGTCAGGAAGCGGAAGAGGCTGGACTTTTGCAGCTCAAAGGGCACCGTTTGCTGGGCGGCTTGCGAGCTTCTCTCTATAACGCCATGCCCGAAGCAGGGGTGTATGCACTTATTGACTTTCTAGCAGATTTTGCCCGACGCCATGGCTGAAGAAAGAGATCTGCGGCTGGTCCTGGAACAATTGCGGGCAGAAATCGATGCTGCCGATGATCGTATCCTGGCCCTGCTTAGTGAGCGAGGACGCCTGACCCAACAGGTTGGGGAATGGAAACGGCAGGTTGGCTCTACGCAGTTCTATCATCCTGATCGCGAGGCAGAGATCCTGCGCCGGGTCATGGCCGTAAATCCTGGGCCCTTCACCGACGAGCAGATTGCCTGGATCTTTCGGGAAATCATTTCTGCCGGTCTTGCCCTGGAGGAATCCTTGCAAGTGGCCTATCTCGGTCCGGAAGGAACCTTTTCCCAAATGGCTGCCCAACGACACTTTGGCCACTCGGCGCGCTTGCTGCCCGTACCCAGTATTGCCGAGATCTTCCGACAAACCGATGCCGGTAATACCCAATTTGGGGTGGTGCCTGTAGAAAACAGCACCGAGGGCTCGGTTCATCAAACCTTGGATCTGCTCCTGGATTATCCCCTGCAAATCTGTGGCGAACTGGAATTGCGCATTGTCCACAATCTCCTCTCGGCCATCCCCCTGCAGGACATCCAGCGGGTCCATGTCCATTATCAGACCCGTGCCCAGTGTCGCCAATGGCTGGCCCAGAATCTGCCCCAGGCAGAACTCTGCGACGCACCGAGCAATGCCGAGGCGGCACGTCGGGCCGCTCAGGATTCCCAAGGGGCCGCTATTTCTACGCAGACCGCTGCAGAGATTGTGGGACTGCCCGTGGTGGCGCAGGGGATTGAGGATAATCCGGAAAATAGCACTCGTTTCTGGGCCATTGGCAAGATTGCAACTCGTCCCACGGGTAACGACAAGACCAGTATTGTTTTGGGAGGGGCCCATCGTGCCGGGGCGCTCCATTCCCTCCTCACCCCCTTTGCCAAGGCGGGTATCAGTATTACCCGCATCGAGTCGCGCCCTGCCCGCTGGGCCCGTTGGCAATATCTCTTCTTCCTGGATTTTCTGGGCCATCAGCAAGACCCCCAAGTGCAGTCTACCTTGGCGGAACTGCAAGACAACGCGGCCTTTTTGCGAGTCCTGGGTAGTTATCCCAAAGGAGTACAGTAATGGCGCAATGGCAGCCCTTGCAGTGGATAGCGGAGCTGACTCCCTACCAGCCTGGCAAACCGTTGGCGGAGTTGGAACGAGAGTTGGGAATCACCGCGGCCATCAAACTCGCCTCTAATGAAAATCCCTTGGGTCCTGGCCCCAAGGCCCAGGCCGCCATCAAGGCCGCCCTGGAGGATTTGGCACTCTATCCCGAGGGCACTGCCCCCCGTCTACGCCAAGCCTTGGCCCGGCAACATGGCCTGGAGCCGGAACAGATCATTCTCGGTAACGGTTCCGATGAGATCATCCATATGCTGGTGCGAGCCTTTGCCGGTCCAGGTCGTACTGTCGTCGTTTCTCAATATGCCTTTGCCTCCTATGCCATTGCCGCGCGCGCCGTGGGGGCCTCGGTCCGGGTCGTCCCGGCCCAGCACTACGGCCACGACCTGGCAGCCATGGCAGCAGCCGTGGACGAGCAGACGGTGTTGCTCTTTCTGGCTAATCCCAACAATCCGACGGGCACGAGTTTTGATAATCAGGCGCTGGTCCGGCTGCTGGAGCAAGTGCCAAAATCGGTCATCGTCGTGCTGGACGAGGCGTACGCCGAACTCATGCCGGTTGAGGAAGATTATCCCCGTGGCCCTTCGTATTTGGGGCAACATGCCAATTTGCTGGTGTTGCGGACTTTTAGTAAAGCCTATGGCCTGGCAGCCCTGCGCTGTGGTTATGGGATGGCGGGAGCAGAGCTTATTGCTGTTTTGGAACGCTTGCGTCAGCCCTTCAATGTCAACTCTCTTGCCCAGGAGGCGGCCTTGGCCGCGTTGTTCGATGACGAACACCTACAGGCCACCATAGAAAACAACAACAAGGGTCTACAGCGTTTGCAGCAAGGGCTTCAGGAGCTTGGATTGACAACTTTGCCGGCGGCAGGCAATTTCATCACTTTTTTGGTGCCGGGACGGGGGGCAGAGGTCTATAATGCCTTGTTGCGTAAGGGAGTCATCATTCGACCCCTGCGAGCCTATGGTTTTCCCGACCATCTGCGCGTCAGTGTCGGCTTGCCGGAACAAAACGAACGTTTTTTACAGTCATTGGGTGAGGTACTCTAAGTCATGATCGTCATCGTCAAGCCGGAGGCTACGGCCGAGCAGCGGGAGCAGCTTCTGCGCCGGATTCGGGAATTGGGTCTGACCCCCATGGTCAGCAATGGTTCCGAGCGTACCGTCGTCGGGCTCATTGGCGACGAACGCCTGATTGCCGAGGGGATGCTGGAATCCTTGCCCGCCGTGGAACAGGTCATGCCCATTCTCAAACCGTATAAATTGGTCAGTCGGGAGTTCAAGGCTACGGATAGCGTCATCGAGGTCCGTGGTATTCCTTTTGGTGGTCCAGAGATTCAAGTCATTGCTGGACCCTGCTCGGTCGAAACCCCCGAGCAGATGCACGCCAGCGCCGCCGCAGTGCGCGCGGCGGGCTGTCGGCTCATGCGTGGTGGTGCATTCAAGCCAAGGACGAGTCCGTACACCTTTCAGGGGGTAGGTGACGAAGGCCTCGATTTTTTCCGGACGGCTGCCGATGCATACGATCTACCCATCGTCACCGAGCTCATGGATGTTCGCAAGATTGACCTTTTTCTGGAAAAAAAGGTGGATGTCATCCAGATCGGTACCCGCAACATGCAAAACTTTGATCTCCTCAAGGAAGTGGGTCGACTGGACGTGCCGGTGATCCTCAAGCGGGGCATGGCAGCCACGGTCAAGGAATGGTTGATGGCCGCCGAATACATTGCAGCCCATGGCAACCACAAGATTATTTTTGCCGAGCGGGGGGTACGCGGTTTTGAAACCAGTTATCGCAACATCCTCGACGTTACCGCCATCCCTTTCCTCAAGAAAGAAACCCACCTACCGGTGATTGTGGATCCCAGTCATGCGGGTGGAAAATCCTGGTTGGTCCCGGCTTTGGCCAAAGCGGCCATCGCCGCTGGTGCCGATGGCTTGCTGATCGAGTCCCATCCTTGTCCCGAGGAAGCCTGGTGCGATGCGGACCAAGCCTTGAGTCCGGAGCAGTTGACAAGCCTGATGGGCGAACTGCGCCGGCTGGCTCTAGCCATGGATCGCAGTCTCTAGGATCGCCATTGGTCATTCCCTTTTCGCGGATCGCGATCATTGGTCTGGGTCTCATGGGGGGCAGCCTGGCCCTGGCACTGCGTGCCCATGGATACGCTGGGGCCTTGTGGGGGTCTGGCGGCAGCCCGGAAGATCTCCATCTGGCGGCCAAAGCGCAGGATGCATCGGGAAAATCCATTTTTACCGAGCTGTATGCTGAAGTTCCGGAATTACCCTGGGAGCAATTGGATTTTCTGATTTTGGCCGTGCCACCGGCCCATCTCTCCAGTTATCTTGTCCTGGCCAGCGAGCGGCTTCCTGCCGCTGCCATGGTGACGGATTTGGCGAGTGTAAAGGGGGATCTGCTGACCCTGGGAGAATCCCTTTTGGGAAAGCGCTATGTTTCTTCCCATCCTTTGATTGGTTCGGAAGGGCGCGGTTTTGGCAGTGCATCTGCGGAACTCTACCAGGACTACCGTTGCGTGCTCTGCCCTGGCAGCGATGGCCCGGCCCAAGCCCTATCCCAAGTGGCAGCATTCTGGCAATTTCTGGGGGCGGAGTTGCTGATCCTGGACGGCAGGATGCACGATACGATCTTGGCTGCAACCAGTCATTTGCCCCATTTGCTGGCCTTTGCCTATCTTGCCGGCTTTGCTGAGCGCAAGGAACTGTGGAATTGTGCTGGTGGCGGGCTACGGGACTTTAGTCGTATTGCCGCAGCCAATCCCAAACTGTGGACCGAGATTCTCCTGTGCAATCGCGAAGCGGTCGGGCAAGAGTTGCGAAATTTTCGACAGCGACTGGCCCAAGTGGAAGAATTCCTGGAACATGCCGATGCGACGGCCTTGGAAAATTTCCTGGCGCAAGGGCAAGAGGCCCGCTCTCGCTTTCTCTTTCCTCCCCACTGAGGATTTGTATGGACTATCTCGTTCCATCCGGAGGCCGTTTGCGTGGTAGGCTTCGGGTACCCGGTGATAAATCGATCTCCCACCGCTCCGTGATTCTGGGTGCCTTGGCTCAAGGGGTGACAGAAATCGAGGATTTGCTGGAGGGTGCCGATGTCCTGGCCACCATTGCGGCCTTTCGTGCCATGGGGGTGACCATCACCGGGCCCGAAGCAGGACATCTGCAGATTCAGGGTGTGGGACTACATGGTCTGCAGGCGCCCCAGGTACCCATCGATTGTGGCAATTCCGGCACGGCGATGCGCCTTTTGCTGGGGTTGTTGGCGGGACAGTCCTTCGCGAGTGAGCTGACGGGAGATGCGAGCTTGCAACGCCGACCCATGGGTCGGGTGGTAGGGCCATTGGAGGCCATGGGGGCAAGTATTCAGACCCAGGATGGTAAGGCTCCTTTGCGGATTGAAGGTCGGTCCCTGCAAGGGATTTCCTACGCCATGCCCATCGCCAGTGCCCAGGTAAAATCGGCGCTGCTACTTGCAGGACTGTACGCAGCTGGGGAAACCTGTGTGCAGGAACCGGCTCCCACGCGGGACCACAGCGAACGAATGCTTGCTGGATTTGGCTATCCCTTGCGTCGGACTGGGAATCAAGTCTGTATTCGCCCCGGAGGCAGCTTGCAGGGACAACGAATCCAGGTGCCGGGAGACATTTCCTCGGCGGCCTTTTTTTTGCTGGGGGCTACCATTGCTCCCAATTCTGACTTGACCTTGGAAAATGTGGGGATCAATCCGACCCGGACGGGGGTTATCGAGATTTTGACCCGCATGGGGGCTCGTATCGATCTTGTGCATCTGCGGGAGGTTGGGGGGGAACCGGTGGCTGATCTACGGGTTCGTTCGGCACCCTTGCGGGGGATCGAGATTCCAGCCCGTTTGGTGCCCCTGGCAATTGACGAATTTCCGGCAATTTTTTTGGCTGCTGCCTGCGCCGAGGGGCAAACCCGCGTGCAGGGGGCCGAGGAATTACGGGTCAAGGAGAGTGACCGCATTGCAGTCATGGCCGAGGGCCTCAGAAATCTGGGAATCAACGTGGAAGAAACTGCTGATGGGGCCATCATCCAGGGAGGGGTGCTGCAAGGGGGGAGAGTGGAGAGTCAGGGCGATCACCGCATCGCCATGACTTTTGCCATGGCCGCTTTGCGGGCCCAAGGCCCGATCCGAATCAATGATTGCGCCAATGTCGCGACCTCATTTCCCAGTTTCCCGCAATTGGCCAAGCAAGCAGGGCTTGATTTGGAAGTGCTGGACCAATGATTCCGGTGATCTGTATCGATGGTCCGAGTGGGGTGGGAAAAGGGACTCTGAGCCGACACTTGGCGCGGAAGCTTGGTTGGCATTTGCTGGACAGTGGCGCGATCTATCGGGCCTTGGGGTTGGCTGCGCAGGAACAGGGTAGCTTACCTGATCCGAACCCCGACGTTTCTGCCTTGGAGGAACTGGCAAGAGCCCTACCCTTGCAATTTCGGGAAGAGGGAGGGCAGACCCGGGTATTTTTGCGGGATCGAGATGTATCTGCCGCATTGCGCACCCCTTTGGCTGGACAACTGGCCTCGCAAGTTGCTGCCCTCTCCCCTGTGCGTACCGCGTTGCTGGAGCGGCAACGGCACTTTCGTCAGGCACCTGGATTGGTGGCCGATGGCCGAGATATGGGAACCGTTGTTTTTCCCGACGCGCCCCTGAAGGTATTTTTGACGGCAAGTGTCGAGGAACGCGCCCAAAGACGCTTGAAACAATTGCAGGAACAGGGAGATAGTGCTAGTCTGCGGGCGGTTGAAGCCGAGATTGCCGAACGAGATCGTCGGGATCGGGAGCGCAGCGTGGCGCCTTTGCTGCCTGCTGCCGACGCTCGCATCCTCGATAGTAGCGGGCAAAGCGTTGCTGAGACTTTTCGGGTCCTTGAAGGTTGGGTACATGACACCTTCGGGGAGTTAATTTTCTAATTTTTGCAGGTAGGTAGGGCGTTTTCCTCGCTCTCCGATGAGGTTTACTTACATTTATGACCACCCCACACAATGAAGTCCTTTCCGAGCCGAGTTTTGCCGAATTATTTGCCGAGAGTGAAAATAGCCAAGGATTGAAGCCGGGCGATTTGCTGGTCGGAACCGTCACCCGCGTCGACAATGATTTCGTCATTGTGGATGTGGGCCTGAAGTCCGAAGGCCCCATTCCTGCTGAGCAGTTCCGGAATGCGGAAGGGGCTCTGGAAGTCCAGGTGGGTGATCAGGTAGAGGTTTGTCTTGAGTCCGTTGAAGACGGGATGGGTGAAACCCGTTTGTCACGAGAAAAGGCACGGCGCGCCAAGACCTGGGAAGATCTGGAAGTCGCTTTTGCTGAAGGCAGAGTGGTTCGCGGTTTTCTCACCGGTAAGGTCAAGGGTGGTTTTACCGTCAATGTGGATGGAGTGCGTGCTTTCCTGCCGGGCTCCCTGGTTGATGTCCGTCCGGTTCGGGATGTGGCTTATCTCGAGGGAAAAGAGCTGGAAATGAAGATCATCAAGCTCGATCGGAAACGCAATAATGTGGTGGTTTCGCGTCGGGCAGTGGTCGAGCAGGAACAGAGCGCCGAACGGGGTGTATTGCTGGAAAGTATTCAAGAAGGCGCTATCCTCCAAGGAGTGGTCAAGAATCTTACGGACTACGGTGCTTTTATTGATTTGGGTGGCATCGACGGTCTTTTGCATATCACGGATATGGGCTGGCGCCGCGTCAAGCATCCTACGGAAGTCGTCAATGCTGGCGATGAAGTCCGGGTCGTGGTCCTCAAGTTTGATCGGGAACGGGGACGAATCTCCCTGGGCATGAAACAGCTGGGTGCAGATCCTTGGCAGGATATCGCCCGTCGTTATCCCGAACACACCCGGATTTTTGGCAAAGTCACCAACATTACCGACTATGGTGCCTTTGTGGAGATTGAAGACGGCGTCGAAGGTTTGGTGCATGTGTCCGAAATTGATTGGACCAATAAAAACATCAATCCTGCCAAGGCCTTGCACCTGGGCCAGGAAGTGGAGGTCATGGTGCTGGATATCGATGAGGAGCGGCGGCGTATCTCCTTGGGTATCAAGCAGTGTCTGCCCAATCCCTGGGAAGAGTTCGCGGAAAACTGCCAAAAGGGTGATCGTGTCTCCGGTCAAATCAAGAGTATCACCGATTTTGGGGTATTTATCGGGTTGGATGGCGGGATTGATGGATTGATTCACCTGTCTGATCTGTCCTGGGATCGTCCTGGCGAAGAGGCCGTTCGCGACTTCAAGAAGGGGGATACGGTGGAAGCCGTGGTCCTGAGTATTGATCCAGAGCGAGAGCGCATCAGTCTTGGCATCAAACAGTTGGAGAATGATCCCTTCCTGCAATTTGTTGCTGCCAATGACAAAGGGAACCTGGTCGACGGCCAAGTCATTTCGGTAGATAGCAAAGGAGCCATCATCCAGTTGGCAGAGGGTGTGGAAGGATTTCTGCCCGCTCGGGATTTTGCCAAGGGTAGCGCGCCAGAGGTCGGTGAAACCATGCGCGTGGCCATTGCCGTGGTTGACCGCAAGAATCGCACGTTGACCTTGGGTAGTAAGGCCCGCGAACCCCAGCACGCAAGCGAGGATAATGCTGCTGCCTTGACCCAGCAATACTCTCGCAGTGCGGCTACGGGCACTACCAGTCTTGGAGATCTGATCAAGGAGCAACTCAAGCGGAAGCAGGAAGAAGAGGCCTAAGTTTGCTGGTCGGTCATACCTGATCCCCTGGGCTTGGGTATGACTCTTTTACCGCTGATTGGCTGGAGACCTTTGGTGACAAAATCTGAATTAATCAAATATATTTGTAGCCGATATCCACAGTTGCCGCCCCGAGATGTGGAAATGGCGACGAGGCTGATTCTGGAGTTTCTCAGCGATTCTTTACAACAAAATGAACGCATAGAAATCCGCGGCTTTGGTAGTTTTTCTTTACATGTTCGCCCCGAAAAGGTTGGACGAAATCCGCGAACAGGTGAATCGGTAGTGGTACCTGAGAAACGGGTGCCCCATTTCAAGGCAGGAAAAGAATTGCGCGAGCAAGTAGATTACGTTCGCGAAGCCATACGGTAAGCGGTTTTCCCGAAAATGGCGGATGCACTCACCATTGCTTTTCTGCTGGCCGTGGTGGGCTTTGCCTCGGGTTGGGGGATTGCCTCTTATCGTGCTCGTCAGTTCTCCCGTCGACCCATACCCAGCTTGTATGTACAGGGTATCAGCCATCTCCTGGGAGAGCGCAATGATGAGGCCATTCAAACCTTTATTGAAGTATTGCGCCAACACCCCGAGAGCTTTGAGTTGCTGCTGGCCTTGGGTCGCCTGTTTCGGCGGCGTGGAGAGTTGGATCGGGCACTGAGCATCCACCAACACTTGCTGGAGCAACCCAACGCCGATCTGATCGCACGAGAGGAAATTCTCTTGGAGATTGGCAGGGATTATCTGAAGGCGGGCATTCTCAACCGCGCCGAAAGTATCTTGTTGGATCTGTTGGCGCGCAATCCCCATTCCATCGCGGGATTGGAAAGTTTGGCGGAAGTGTATGAATTGGGTGCAGACTGGCCCCAGGCCATTCGTTGTCGGCGAGAGCTCTTGGAACGAGGGGTACCCAATCAGGATGCAATCATTGCGATGCTCTATGGAGAATTGGCAGAAAGCGCTTTGGCACAAGGAAACATGGATACCGCCGAAACGTATGTACAGGAAGCCATTGCAAGTTATCCATCGTCTCCACGGGTAGCAGTAATCCGGGGCAAGATCGCTCACCAGCAAGGAGATTGGGAGCGGGCCGCCCGAAGCTGGTCCGCCCTCTCCGTTCCGGCTGCCGGTGGCGTGATTAGCCTGATCCTGAAGGATTACCTGCAGAGTCTGTCCCACTGCCAGCACCTCCCAGAATGTCGGCGATGGCGAGAACAATTTTTGGCGCAAGTGGGTCAGGGTAGCCTATTGCCCCGCTTGGTGGATGCTCTGCGGGAAACCGATGGGGATGAAATGGCGCGATCCTATTTGCTGGAACGACTCCGTTGGGAGCGAGGATTGCCGCTTTTACAATTGTATTTTCGCGTTGGCGGAGAGCCGGGCGCGGTGCTGAAAGCTATTCCGGACTCCCTCCTTGCCTTGCCAGCACCCCTGCCAACCCTGCGTTGTGCCCACTGCGGATATCAAACCACAGAATTTTATTGGCGCTGCCCGAGTTGTCGGCGATGGGGTAGCTTTGTGGAAGGGGATCTAGCCAAATGATGCCATTGATCGTTGCCTTGGATTATGCAGATCGAGAATCCGCCCTCGCCATGGCCGCCTGTCTCGATCCTGGACAGTGTCGACTGAAGGTCGGGAAGGAGTTGTTTACCCGCTGTGGTCCCGGCATTGTTCAAGAACTCCAGGATCAAGGGTTTCAAGTCTTTTTGGATCTGAAGTTTCACGATATCCCTGCGACGGTGGCAGGTGCTTGCCGTGCTGCGGCCGATCTGGGTGTATGGATGTTGAATATCCATGCTGCCGGAGGTCGGGAGATGATGCTTCGCGCCCGGGATGCCTTGGGTAATTATCAGACTCCCCCCCTGCTCATTGCCGTAACGGTACTCACGAGTCTGCAGGAAACGGATCTGCGGGAGACGGGTGTCGACGACATACCTGGCAGCCAGGTACTCCGGTTGGCCAGGCTGGCAGCCGATTGTGCCATGGACGGTGTCGTCGCATCGGCGCAGGAAGCAATGTTGCTCCGTCGGGAAGTCCCCGCTTTATTGCGGGTTACACCCGGAATTCGACCTCTTGGTACCGCCCAAGGAGATCAGCAGCGGATACTGAGCCCAAGCCTTGCCCTGGCCCGGGGCGCCGATTATTTGGTGGTGGGACGGCCCATCACTGCCGCCCAGGACCCAGCCCAGGCGTTGGCCGCGATCACCGCGGAAATTACCCAAGCCATGGCAAAGCAATTACCCGCCCAATAGCAAAGGAGTCCCTGTCGATGGTGAAAGAAACACTGACTTCCCAAGATGCACTGCAACTCTATGAGCAGGAAGGGGCGTTGCTACATGGTCATTTTCTGCTGTCCTCCGGATTGCACAGTGACACCTATTTGCAATCGGCAAAGGTACTGCAATTTCCTCAGCACGCGGCTCGTTTGGCCGCGGCCATGGTGGCGGGTATCCCGCAAGTGTTGCGAACGCAGATCACCGCCGTGGTTGGGCCGGCCATGGGTGCCGTCATTGTTGCCCAGGAGTGTGGCCGCGCCTTGCAGGTACGTGCTTTCTTTACGGAGCGTGAGAATGGACAAATGACCCTGCGGCGAGGTTTTTCTGTTGCCCCGGGTGAAAAGATCCTGGTGGTAGAGGACATCACGACCACTGGGGGTTCCACTCGCGAATGCATTGCCGCTTTGCAGGCCGCCGGTGCAGTGGTGGTGGTGACCGCAGCGATCATCGACCGCAGTAGCGCGGGCATTTCCGATTTTGACGGTATACCGTATTATCCATTGGTACGCTTACCTGTACAGACTTGGGAGGCTGCCCAATGCCCCCTTTGTGCTGCAGGTTCCACCCCAGTGAAGCCAGGAAGCCGCGGTTTGCGCTAAACTCTGGCCCTTGAGAACAAAATCACAGGATGGCTTGATTGTAAGCCAATACACAGAAAGGAAACCGTTATGGAGTTGAGTATTCCCACCGACGCCCCACTTACCCGGCAGATCCGTTTCCAGGTGCCGGCTGCGGAAGTGGCCGAACATTACCGCGAAGCGCTGCGTGGCAAGGCAAAGAATGCACGCATACCGGGTTTTCGCCCAGGGAAAGTGCCGATGCTGGTGGTAGAGCGTCAATTTGGTCGGCAGGCCCTTCTGGATGCCTTCGATGCGTTGATCAATGAACACTATGCCAAAGCCCTACGCAGCCATGAACTGCGTCCGGTGGCTCGACCGGAGATACAGATCGAACAAGGCAATATGGATCAGGATCTGATCTTTACCGCGAGTCTGGAGGTGTATCCAGAGTTTGAGCCAACCCTTCCCGAGCTAACCTTGAAGCGTCAGGTTGCCACCATTTCCGATGCGGACGTCGACCGCACCGTTACGGTCATGCGCCAGCAACGGCAAAGCTATCAAAGCGTATCACGAGCTGCCGGGCCCCAAGATCGAGTTATTCTGGATTTTCAAGGCAAAATTCAGGGCGAACCTTTTGCCGGTGGCACCATGGACGACTATCCAGTGTTGATCGGTGCTGGCAGAGTATTGCCAGAAATGGAGAATGCGCTGCTTGGCATGGTAGCTGGTGAAGAAAAAGATGTTGCTGTCCCCTTTCCTCCAGACTACCCCGTAGCGGATCTTGCGGGAAAGACGGCGGACTTCCATATCCTTGTCAAGGAAATTGCTGAGCCGGTATTGCCAGCCCTGGATGCTGATTTTGCCAAGGCGCTCGGAATTGACCAAGGTGACGTCGACAAGCTCTTGCAGGAGGTGCGGGAAAATCTCGAACGGGAGGCCAGGCGCATCAGTCGCCAGCGTTTGAAAGCACAGCTCCTCGACGCAGTGTTAGAAGCCAATGCTGTGCCGGTTCCCAAAGCCCTTCTGGAGCAAGAGGAGCAGCGGCAACGGCAGGGTCAGAATACGGGAGAATTGACCAAGGAACAGCAAGAACTCATTGACAAACGAGTGCGACTTGGCCTGATCTTGTCGGAGATCGCACGCCAGCAGCAGATGCAACCCAGTCCCAAGCGCATGGAAGAAACCCTTCTCGAGATGTCCGAACAATACGAGGATCCCCGTGAATTCATGGCCTGGTATCGAAAGGATCAGGAGCGTATGGAAACCCTTGCTTCTATGGTTTTGGAAGAGCAGGTAGTGGATTGGTTGCTGGAGCGTGTTACAGTGGAAGATGAGAATGTGGAGTTCCAGGAGTTGATCGGACGACGGCTGGATGAACCGAGGGAAGTGTGATGGTGTCAGCACCAAAAGGATCAGGCAAATGATGAACAGAATGGCAGCAGGGCAGGTACCGGAGGTACAGAACCTGGGCTATGTTCCGATGGTCATTGAACAGACCGGTCGAGGAGAGCGGGCCTTTGATATCTATTCGCGGCTCCTGAAAGAACGGGTGATCTTCCTGGTAGGGCCTGTGGAAGATATGATGGCCAATCTGGTCGTAGCCCAGCTCCTTTTTTTGGAGGCAGAAAATCCCGAAAAGGATATCGCCCTCTACATTAATAGCCCCGGTGGTTCGGTGACAGCTGGCCTGGCCATCTACGATACCATGCAATTTATCCGCCCCGCCGTTAGTACCGTGTGCATCGGCCAGGCAGCCAGTATGGGCGCGGTTTTGTTGGCCGCCGGTGCTGCCGGAAAGCGATATGCTCTACCCAATGCCCGTATCATGCTCCACCAACCTTCGGGAGGCTTTCAAGGTGTCGCCCATGATATCGATATTCATGCCAAGGAGATTTTGCGGATTCGGGAGCGTTTGAACGCAATTCTGGTCCAGCACACCGGGCAATCCCAAGAGCGAATCGAGCGCGATCTGGATCGGGACTTTTTCATGTCCGCCGAAGAGGCCAAGACCTATCAGCTGGTGGATGCGGTCATTACCCATCGCGGTGATGGTGAACACGCCTGAAAGCAGGCAGGAGTGTAGCAATGTCTGGAAAAAATGATGGCAGTGGTGAAAAGAACCTTTGTTGTTCCTTTTGTGGCAAAACCCAGCATGAGGTGCGCAAACTCATCGCCGGCCCCAACGTCTTTATCTGTGATGAATGTATTGAGCTCTGCAATGATATTGTCAAAGATGAAGGAGTCGAGGAAAGCAATGCGGGGCACGGACAGAAATTGCCTAAGCCTATGGAGATCCGGAAAACGCTGGACGACTATGTGATTGGCCAAGATGTTGCCAAGAAAGTCCTCTCGGTTGCTGTCTACAATCATTACAAACGCTTGGAGCACGGTGGCTCTGGTGCGGATGTAGAACTGGATAAGAGCAACATTCTCCTCATTGGTCCGACGGGATCGGGCAAGACCCTTCTGGCCCAGACCATGGCGCGGCTGTTAAATGTTCCCTTTGCCATGGCCGATGCTACCACCCTTACCGAGGCAGGCTACGTGGGTGAGGATGTGGAGAATATCATCCAAAAGCTCTTGCAGAAATGCGACTATGACGTGGAAAAGGCGCAAACGGGCATTGTCTATATTGATGAGATCGACAAGATCTCCCGCAAGTCCGAAAACCCTTCCATTACCCGCGATGTTTCTGGCGAGGGTGTTCAGCAGGCCTTGCTCAAGCTCATCGAAGGGACCGTGGCTTCGGTTCCGCCGCAGGGTGGGCGCAAGCATCCGCAACAAGAGTTTTTGCAGGTGGATACCCGTAACATCCTCTTCATCTGCGGCGGAGCCTTTGCGGGGCTGGAGAAATCCGTAGCGAGTCGGGTGGAAAAAGGTGGGATCGGCTTTGGTGCCCAGATCAAAAAGGTGAAAGAAGATCCGACGGCGACCATGATGGAAAATCTCGAACCCGAAGACTTGGTACGGTATGGATTGATTCCGGAGTTTGTGGGCCGATTGCCCATTGTGGCGCTCTTGGAAGAGCTGGATGAAGATGCTTTGGTTGCCATTTTGACCGAGCCAAAAAATGCCTTGGTCAAGCAATATCAAAAGCTCTTCGCCTTGGAAGGTGTGCAGCTGGAGATTCGTCCCGAGGCACTGCGGGCCATCGCCAAGAAGGCGCTGGCGCGAAAGACCGGTGCCCGTGGGCTGCGCTCTATTCTGGAGCAGATCCTCTTGGATACCATGTACGAATTGCCCTCCATGACCGGAATCCAGAAGGTGGTGATTGATTCCGGGGTGGTGGAAAACAAGGGCAAACCCCTTCTGGTTTATGATGAAGCCACGAAGGTGGATGTCTCTCATCCGGCCTGAAGTTGGAGAATCCGATACCGTTGAAAATCGCGGTATCGGTCCCCATCTCTCCCATTATGGGAACATTTCCCGACCTATCCCGCGGAGTGAAACGTGGCTGAATTGGATAAAAATTCTTTGTTGAGTGAAGACGCTCTCATCGTACCTGTCCTGCCCTTGCGGGATGTGGTCGTTTTTCCGTTTATGGTGATCCCTCTTTTTGTAGGGCGGCGCAAGTCGATTCTTGCCCTGGAAGATGCCATGGCCGGAAACAAGCAAATTCTGTTGGTTGCCCAGCGTAATGCTGCCGACGATGATCCGGAGCCTGATCGGATCTATCGGATGGGTACCTTGGCTACTATTTTACAACTTCTCAAGCTGCCCGATGGTACGGTAAAGGTATTGGTAGAAGGTACCGATCGAGCCAAAATTCAGGCGTTTTTACCTGGTAGTGAGGCCCTCCATGCCCAGATCAGTATCGTTCGGGCAGGGGTTGGCAGTGATCGAGAGCTGGAGGCACTGGTACGCTCCGTCAGCGCGCAATTTGAGGCATACGTCAAACTCAACAAGAAAATTCCGCCAGAAATCTTGTCGACTCTGGCGAGTATTGATGATCCTGCCCGTTTGGCCGATACCGTTGCCGCCCACCTCAATCTGAAGTTGGAGGAAAAACAGGAGATTCTGGAAAAAGCCGACACCCGTGCACGCTTAGAACATCTGCTTGGGATGATGGAGTCGGAAATTGATCTGCTTCAAGTAGAAAAGCGTATTCGTGGCCGGGTCAAGCGACAAATGGAGAAAAGCCAGCGCGAGTACTATCTGAACGAGCAGATGAAGGCCATTCAAAAGGAACTGGGAGACCTCTCGGAAGAGGGTGGCAATGAGGCCGACGAGCTGGCCCGCAAGATTCAGAAGGCGGGAATGCCCAAGGATGTTCGCGCCAAGGCCGAAGCGGAACTGAAGAAATTGCGGATGATGAGTCCCATGTCGGCAGAAGCGACGGTGGTGCGTAATTACATCGACTGGCTGGTTTCTGTCCCGTGGAAAAAAAGGAGCAAGATTGCCCAGGATTTGACCCGTGCCAAGGAAATACTCGATGCCGATCACTATGGCCTGGAAGACGTCAAGGAACGGATTCTCGAATACTTAGCCGTACAGCAGCGGGTAGGGAATAGTCATGGCCCGATTCTCTGTCTCGTGGGACCACCTGGGGTGGGTAAGACGAGCCTAGGACGCTCCATCGCCCAAGCCACGGGTCGCAAGTTTGTCCGCATGTCTCTCGGTGGGGTTCGCGATGAGGCCGAAATCCGAGGCCACCGGCGGACGTATATTGGCGCCCTGCCGGGCAAAATTGTGCAAAGCCTGTCCAAGGTGGGAACTCGCAATCCGCTGATGTTGCTGGACGAAGTGGATAAGATGGCCATGGATTTTCGTGGCGATCCTGCCTCTGCACTGCTGGAGGTCTTGGATCCTGAGCAAAACAATACGTTCAATGATCATTACCTGGAAGTGGATTTCAATCTCTCCGAGGTGATGTTCGTGACCACGGCCAATACCCTCAATATCCCGGCACCGCTGATGGATCGTATGGAGGTTATTCGCATTTCCGGGTACACCGAAGACGAAAAGGTCCATATTGCTACCCAGTATCTTTTGCCCAAGCAAATGGAAAAGGCGGGCTTGCGTAAGGAAGAGTTATCCATTTCCCAGACCGTGATTCGCGATATTATTCGCTACTACACCCGGGAAGCCGGAGTGCGTAATCTGGAGCGGGAATTGGCCAGACTGTGTCGAAAGACGGTGAAGGAACTGTTGCTGGACAAGAATCGCAAAAGGTTGCAGATCACTGATCGAAATCTCGATAAGTACTTGGGAGTGCGTCGTTTTGACTTTGGTAAGGCGGAAAAAGAAAACCGCGTTGGCGAAGTTACGGGCCTGGCCTGGACGGAGGTGGGTGGAGAACTCCTCAGTATCGAGGCAGTGGTGGTTCCTGGTCGAGGCAAGCTGTTGATCACCGGTAAGTTGGGCGATGTTATGCAGGAATCCATTCAGGCAGCCATGAGTGTGGTTCGTGCCCGGGCCAGTGTTCTCGGTATACCAGCTGACTTTTATCAGACCAAGGATGTGCATATCCACGTTCCCGAGGGAGCAACTCCCAAGGATGGACCGAGCGCTGGTATCGGTATGGTCACTGCGCTGGTTTCCGCCTTGACCGGGATCCCGGTGCACGCAAGTGTGGCCATGACGGGGGAAATTACTCTGCGCGGCGAGGTATTGCCCATTGGTGGACTCAAGGAAAAACTGCTGGCCGCCCACCGTGGGGGAATCAGTACGGTGCTAATCCCTGCCGAGAATGAGAAAGACCTCCAAGACATCCCCAAGAACGTACGGGATGCTCTTACCATCAAGCCGGTACGGTGGATTGAGCAAGTCTTTGATATAGCTTTGGAATCGTTGCCCAAGCCGGTCCCGGTTGGAGAAAGTGCTTCCGCTCCAGCAGCTCCTGTTGCAGAAGGGGTCGATCAGCGAGGCGCTGCACACTGAAAGTCATCAAGACCCCAAAATTGGATTTGGGGTCTCTTTTTGTCTGCAAAAAAGTGCCTTGACAGTACTTTTTACCCCCTGCTATAAAATCCATGCAAATCTGTCAGTGTGTGCGCTCAGTAGTCTTCAATACTTAGGAGAAAAGGAACCATGAATAAATCGGAATTGATCGAAAAGATTGCAGAAGAAGCAGAAGTCTCTCGGGCTGCTGCCGGTCGCACCTTGGATGCCGCCATCAAAGTAGTTACCGAGGCTCTGAAAGCTGGCGATCAGGTCACTCTGGTTGGCTTTGGTTCCTTTGTTGTTGCTGAGCGAGAGGCCCGCAAGGGTCGGAATCCTGCTACGGGTAAAGAAATCATGATTGCTGCCAGTCGCACTCCTAAATTCAAGGCTGGAAAAGCCCTTCGGGATGCAGTAAAATAGAAAATCTTGTTGGGCGGTTAGCTCAGTTGGTAGAGCGTCGGCTTTACACGCCGAATGTCGGGGGTTCGAGCCCCTCATCGCCCACCAAAGCCCACGTGGGGTGGTAGTTCAGTTGGTCAGAATGCCGGCCTGTCACGCCGGAGGTCGCGGGTTCGAGCCCCGTCCACCCCGCCATATACCGAGGCGTACCCAAGCAGGGGCGCCTTTTTCATTGGTAATCCTGGCGACGCTAGGATGAACCCAAGTAACAGATAGCTTCTCGAGGAGATAGATGCTCGACGCCTTTCGATCACTCGGACAATCCTGGCTAGCCAAAATTGTGTTGATGCTAATTGCCTTGTCCTTTGTCCTTTGGGGGGTTAGTGGTTATCTGTTTAGCTCGGGAAATTCGGAACATTACGTTGCCAAGGTTGATGGCAGCAAAATATCAGCCGATGTTTTTTCCGAGCGTCTTCGCCAAGCCCAGGCCCAATATGCACAGATCTTTGGTGCAGCTGCAGCTGCTAAGATCAATCAGGATATAGGGTTTCGAAAGCAGGTGCTTGAGGGGATGATAGACGACTTGCTCATTAGCCATGAGGCGAAGCGCTTGGGATTACAAGTTCCAGACAGTGCTTTGCGGGATAAGATTTTGTCCATGTCTGTTTTTGCCAGCAATGGAAAATTCTCGCGCCAACGCTACCAAGACTTGCTGGCACAAAATCATCTGACGCCGGCCCAGTTTGAGAGTCAGTTGCGTCAAGAAATGTTGATGGAACAACTGGAGTCCATCCCTCAGCTGATGGCGTCGGTAGGCGGGCAGGAAGCCACAACGGTTTGGCAGTGGACGAAGGAGTACCGCAACGTCAGTATCCTGCAACTGGATAGCAAGCAGTATCTCAGTCAAGTACATCCTACGGAGCAGGAAATCCAAAATTACTTCCGTACCCATCGGCAGCAGTTTCGCCAAGGGGCACAGGTGCAGGTGCAATATGTCGTCTTTGGCCCCGAATCTTTTTCCACAACGGATGGTACCCATGGTAGTGCGCAAGAGGGTGCGCAGCGGCAGTTTGAAGAACAATTGGAAAATTTTAAAAATCTCTTGTTTAGTAGCGATAATCTAGAGTCAGTTGCCAAGCACTATCACCTGAAAGTCCAGAATAGCCCAATCTTGCAGCAAGGAAAGGCAGGAGAGGGAGTTTTCGCCGATCCCAAGGCCCTCGCACTGGCCTTTACTCCAGGGGTATTGGCTGGCAAGAACAGTGCAGCTCTCCCTTTGGCCAATGGGAATCTCTTAGCTGTGCACCTATTGCACTATCAAGCGCCCGTTTCTCAAAGTTTGGCAGAGGCACGCAGCCAAGTTATCGAGAAACTTACGGCCCAGAAAGCCCTTGCGCTGATGCGAAAGAGTACGCAGCAACTACTGCAGGCCGCCCAGAGCGAGCACAGCCTAGCCCCTTGGGAGGCAGCTGGGGTCGGGTCCTTGCAAAGCTACCCAGAGTTGACCCGTGCTTCCCACACGGATCTTCCACCGGCGTTGCTCAACGCAATCTTTTTGGCGACACCACCGGCCTTGGGAAATGTCACCGTTGGTGTGGTCGAAGATGGATCCACCAGTTATCTGTATGGTATTAAAAAGGTGACGCTGCCGAATCCGGCACTACTGAACCCCGCCGTCGCCAAGGAAATCCAGGCATCACTGCAAGAGCAACGAGTTCGCCTGCTTCGTTCTGCCTATCTGAGCGCCCTGCGTGAGAAGGCGCGCGTTCGTATCCAAAGCCAGGTCCTGCAGGAGGCTTCTGCCAGTTCCTGATCAGCGTCCTTAAGCAAGAAGATTGCTTGCAAGGGCCTGCACTTTGGCCTTGGCGATGAGATGACCATGGGCGGCAGCTTCCCCTAACCAGCGGAGGGCAAGGGGTCCATTGGCCGCTACGCCAATTCCTTCGGCATAGCAAATGGAAAGCCAGTCCATGGCATCCAAATGTCCTTTCCGCGCTGCCTGCTCGAACCAGCGAAAGGCCAGTTCCGGTAACTGCGCTTGGAGAAAGAGTAGACCGATCTCCAGCATGGCCGAGGCCCTACCCTCTTCTGCCAGGCGAACCTGATGGCGTAACTCGTCATCAATGGGAATTTCGATTTGTGCCCCAAGGCTTTCCAGATCAATTTGGAGCCTGCCTCCTTCTTGTTGTGTCTGAATCGCCCCATCATCGGCCCAACGATAAATCGTTTTGGTTACCTTTCCCGTCAGGAGACTGGCAGTTTGGGTGCTGATCCAGAGTAATTTGCTGGACGAGACCAATTCTTTGCATTCCTCTAAGAGTGTTCGAAGCTTTCGGGTGCGTAATCCATGGTCAGGAATGAGACCATGTTGTAAAAGGAGTTATTCATGGGCTTTGCGGATTAGATCATTGCCATGGTCCGTTGCTAGGCGTTATTCGCGAAAGGAGCAACAGGGCAATACCATCAAAAAGTAAATTGATCCCTACCACAATTCCCACCAGGATCAATGAGCCATGGGGCCAGGTCAATAGGAAAAGCAAAGCAATGAAGATATCGACAATGCCGCTAAAGAAAAACCAGGGGCGGCCGATTCCGCCGGAACGCTGTGGTGCCGTAAAATTCCGATAGGCATCAAGCAGGAAGTACAGCGCAAAGAGCAATCCCAGACTGGCAATGCCAGCTGCGGGGTTCATGACAATGATGATCCCTGTGCCCAGCAGGAGGAGAGGCCGTAGCCAGTCAGCAAAATGCCGATCATCGCTTCCGAGAACATGCACCAGCCAGAAGACCCCTCCCAAGATCAGGAGGGCGGCAATCAGGCCGATGGTCAGCGTGGAGAGAAATACGGGACTGATGAGGCCAATAACACCAATGATCATCAGAAGAATGGCTACGGGACGGATAAATTTCCCAAGTTTTCTTTGTTCCGTTTGCAGGATGGTTGAGATATCTGGTGGTTCGAGCTTCATATATTCTCTCGGGAATAGGGGATTCTACCCATTCATGATAGCAAGACTTTCTGGTTCGTGCCGGATGTTGTTTCCAATAATACGCTCTCCAGAGCCATCCAATATTCTTCTTCTGGCCGTAACCGTTGAATTTGCTCTCGTAGGATAGCGGCTCCCACCGGATAAGGCCGATCCTGATCTCGGCGAATGAGTTCCACCAGGGGTTGCACCGAAAAATATTGGATAACCATCTCTCGGATGCCAAGGTCCTTGGCGAAGGTGGCTTCTTTCACCAACTGTTGGGGGTCTATATGGGTGTCGGCGATGATGAGCGCATCGCCATCGAGATTCTCCCGAACGGCTTCTTGCCATCGCTCTTGAATGGCGGGCTCCCACTTGGCATTCCAAGACGCCCAGGAAAAAACTTGCCCGGTTTCTTTATGCAGCATCTCCTGACGAAGCTGGTCACGTTCCAAAATCGCGATTCTAAGCTTCGGATATTGCGCACGCATGCTCTGTGCCCAGCTGGATTTACCAGAGGCACTGGTACCCACGGTAAAAATCAACAGTATTTCTGGATTCATGATGTACGGTGCTGCTCGTCTGCTACTATGAAGTTCAAGCCCAGGCCAATGGACAAATGATTCAGCCTAAGAGATAGTACGCCGCATGAAGCAAGGGGCGAAACCGATGGATGCCAAACGTATGTCTCAGATGATGGTACCGAGGACTGGATTCGAACCAGCACAAGCTTTCGCTCACTAGGACCTGAACCTAGCGCGTCTACCAATTCCGCCACCTCGGCAATAGCGCGCATAATCCAAGGAAAAGGAGTTTTTGTCGGAAGAAGACCAAGAGGCATTTCGCCGGCGCTTGCGGGCGATGGAGCGCGATGGCCAATTACTGCGCAACCGCAAAGGCGCGTATGGTCTGGCTGATGCCATGGAACTGATTCGAGGTTCGGTCATTGCCCACCCCGATGGCTTTGGTTTTCTTTCGCGGGACGATGGTGGGAAAGATCTTTTTCTTTCTCCCCGGGAAATGCGGAAGGTTTTTCATGGTGATTTGATCCTCGGAAGGGTCATTGGAGAAGATCGCCGCGGACGTTTGGAAGGAGCGGTGGTGCGAGTCTTGGAGCACGCCATCCGGCAAGTGGTTGGTCGCTATCACGCCGAGGGAGAAACCCATTATGTGATCCCCGAAGACCGACGCCTGAGTCAGGAGTTTGCGGTGACGGGATCCGGCGAATTGGCCCCGGTACATGGGCAAATCGTAGTCTTGGAAATTGAGCAATATCCCGATGGACGGAATCTACCCGAGGGACGCATCGTGGAGATCCTGGGTGAGCATATGGCTCCCGGTATGGAAGTAGAGATTGCCGTGCGCAGTTATGGGTTACCCTTTCAGTGGCCCGATGCGGTGGTCGCTGAGGCAGCCAGTATTGACCCGGAAGTTCCTGCATCCTGGAAGGAAGGTCGTTGGGATCTGCGCGAATTGCCGTTGGTAACCATCGATGGTGCCGATGCCAAGGACTTTGATGATGCGGTTCTTGCCCAACGACGGGAAGAGGGGGGGTTCCGACTTTTCGTTGCCATTGCCGATGTGGCTACCTATGTTCGCCCTGCTTCGGCACTGGATCTGGAAGCCCGAAAACGGGGAAATTCCGTGTATTTCCCCCTCCGCGTCATTCCCATGCTGCCAGAAATCCTTTCCAATGGTCTCTGCTCCCTGAATCCACAGGTGGATCGACTCTGCATGGTCTGCGAGATGGAGATTGCATCGACGGGGGAGATGGAGCGCTTTCGTTTTGGGCGAGGGGTGATGCGTTCTCACCGTCGCTTCACCTATGACGAAGTAGCCGCCATCGTGGCTGGTGACCCCGAACTCCGCAGCCAGGAAGCGGAGCTGGTTCCCCATCTGGAAACCCTTCATGAGCTCTATCAGGCCTTGGCCCGAGCCCGTGAGACGCGCGGAACCATTGAGTTCGATACCCAAGAAAGTCGGATGATCTACAATGAGCAAGGACGCATTGAGAGCATAGTTGCCTTGCAGCGCAATGTTGCGCATCGCATGATCGAGGAATGCATGCTGGCTGCAAACGTGGCCGCAGCGCAGTTTTTTCGGATCCACAATTTTCCCATGCTCTACCGGGTGCATCCCGAGCCCAATATGGACAAGATCGACGATTTGCGTCGCTTTCTTGCTGAGCTGGGGGTTCCGGTTCGCTTGCCAGCTCGCCCACACAGTGCTGATTTGGCGGCAATCATTGAGAGTACCCGCGGTCGATCGGATGCCAATTTGATTCAGACCATTATTCTGCGCAGCCTTTCCCAGGCGTTTTACACGGTGGAAACGGGATTACATTTCGGTTTGGCTTTTCCTGCCTATACGCATTTTACTTCACCCATCCGTCGCTATCCGGATCTCCTGGTGCATCGGGGCATCCAGGAGTTGCTCGATGCCGCCGAAGAAAATCGTCCAGCTGTTTTGCCTTCGCTGACCGAACTGCGAGAATTGGGCCAGCATTGCTCCATGACCGAGCGGCGCGCCGATGAGGCAAGCCGGGATGCAGTCCAATGGCTCAAATGCGAGTTCATGCTGGATAAGGTTGGTACGGAATACACCGGTATGATTACTGGGGTCACAGGCTTTGGACTCTTTGTTGCGCTGCGGGAAGTGTTTGTGGAAGGTCTGGTGCATATCAGTACCTTGGGTGCGGATTATTATCACTTCGATGCCCAACATTACCGAATCATTGGCGAACGGAGTCGAGAAATCTTCCAGCTTGGCAGCGAGATTCGGGTTCGTCTGGTTCAGGTCAATTTGGACGAGCGCAAGATTGAGTTCGAGCGCGTCGTGGCAGAGTCTGCGTCCAGACCTAGGCGTGCCAGAAAGTCGTGAGCAGGTGGTCTTGTGCTACCAATGAGGATGAATGGCAATTTTTCTGCAATTTGTCCTCATCGCTCCTTGGGGGTGCTCAAAAAAACCCGCTGCCGGCCCGCACGCTTGGCTGCATACAGGGCACGGTCGGCCAGGGCCAAGATGTTCTCTAGGCTATTTCCCGGTTCGTAAGCCGCAACACCTGCACTAAAGCTTGTTGGAATCTGATGCTTCCCAATCTGTAGCGGGGCTTCCAGCAGTTGCCGTAGTACCCGTTGCAGGACTTCTACGGCTTTTTGTGCAGTCGTTGCGGGCATCAATACAACAAATTCTTCCCCACCATAGCGTGCGATGATGTCCATGTTCCGCAAGCCTTGTTGCAGGAAAAGACTCACTTGCTGCAAGACTTGGTCGCCAGCCTCATGTCCATAGCGATCGTTGACTTTTTTGAAGTGATCCAGATCGAGTAGGGCGATTGCCAGCGCTTGGTGTTGACGATTGGCCCGAGCAGACTCTCGTTCGAAGGCTAGATGAAGCCCCCGACGGTTCAGGGTTTTGGTCAGTGGATCTTCGTGGACCAGCAGATGGAGCTGGCAGATTTCCTGTTCCAGGGATTGCAGACGCTGTTGGGCATTTTCCAAATGGAGCTTGGCCTTGCGGAGAGCATCATGCGACTGATGGAGCTTGTCCTGCAGCGCCTGACTGCGCTCCAAAAGCTCTCGCGCCAGGGATTGTACCTGTTGCATATCCACGGCTTGCTGAATCTGCTCGCTCAGTCGGAACAATTCCTGATAGTCTTGGCCACTGTTGCCTTCTTCCAGACTTGCTAGGTACTCAAAAACCAAGCGCAATAATTCTTGCAACGCTTGGTCAGCTTCTTGCACAGCACCCAGCCGTTGCTCTTGACGACAAAGAAGGTCTTTTAGATTTTCATAGCCCATCTGGGCCTGCGCCGCACTTGGTTCGTCAAAAAATTGACGTAGCGCTTCCAATTCTTGGCCGAGCCACGGTTCTTTTTCGAAGAGCCCTCCGGCGTTCGAAGTCAGCAGCAGCAAAGTTTTTCGATAAAAGTCCTGGATTTCCCCAACTTTTTTGTCACGATGGTCCATTTGCACCCAAAGTTTGCGTATCTCTTGGATCAGCAATTCTGTGTTGGACTCCTTCGCCTCCAACAATTCCTCAATGCGCTGCATCCCTTTTTGGGCGATTTCATCTCCTGCTAAACCCACTTGAAAACCAGCAGCCAGCCCACGATGCCAGATGCTAGAAAGAGTAGTGCTTGCTAATGCTGGTTCTTGGGATGAATTCTCCATATTGCGGTTGGGCAGCGCGGCCCAGCGCGTTGCCAGTCCTTGCAGGGCATGCAGAATTTGGGTTGGGCTCCCTGCCTGTAGGGCTTGCTGACGTTGCTGCAGTTTTTGTAGATGACTCAGCCCCTGTTGGCTGCGCTCCCACTGGGCAATGAACTGGGGAAGGACCTCGGACCACTTTGCTGGAGAAGAAACGGTTTCTTTCTTTCCTGCAACCAGCTCTTCGTAGAGCATTCGGTAATTGTCAGGGTCAGGGGGAAGCCCTCGCTCCGCGAGTTGTTGTAGGATGACAGAAACGAGTTCTTGCGAAGTCATGGTTTTTAAGAGGATACGATACCACGTCCCGCTTCGGAAGCTTCCGGGAAAAAGATCGCCTGATTTCGTCCCGCAGTTTTGGCTTGGTACAAAGCACGATCAGCCCGTGCTAATGCTGTATCTTTTGATGTATTGGCGGATAAGGGCGTAATACCCATCGACATGGAAAGGGCATAGGGTGTGCCGTTGGCAAGGTGGAATTGGGTGCTAGCCAGCTGAGCGCAAAGCCGACTTCCACATTGCGAAGCGGAAGCCCCCGTCATGCCGGGTAGAAGCAGCACGAATTCCTCACCGCCATAGCGATATACCCCATCATAGGGGCGAAGAGATTGCCGGAGAAAGGCGGCAAAGGCGGCAAGGGCTTCGTCCCCAGCAAGATGACCATGGCGATCATTGAATGCTTTGAAATGGTCTAAATCAATCATGGCAACGCAGGCTCCAGCACCCCGTTGGATACGGGCCAGTTCACGCTCCAGATCTTGGCTGAGACGACGTCGATTGGGGAGTCCGGTTACCGTATCCAGGTCGCCAAGGCTCTGCTGCTGTTTCAGCAGGAGCTCTCGGACCCGGCGTTGGAAGGATATGGCAGTCTCGACAGTCTGGTGGAAAAGATCTGACTGTCGATTATTTGACAGTTTGGTCGTTTCCAGTAGGTGAAGAAGATCATGGCCTTGCTGTTCGAGTTCGAGCCAGTCGTTTTGAAATTCCTTGGGAATCCGGGATTCCGGGTCATGAAGGGCGCGTAGGAATCGAGCTTGGGCAACGGTTGTATCCCGCAAAGCAAGCCACGTAGCCCAGTAGTCTTCCCAACTCGCGATCAGCTCTTGAAGATCTGCGGAATACGAGTCTTGATCTGCATAGTTGCTGGCAGGTGCCTCTTGAATCGACTGTCTTTGGGTTGTCATGGGTGTTCCTCATGGCTGAACAATCGTTTTCAAGCATGAATCGTGCCCATGGAAGATCGTCTTTGCCATTCAAGAAACTCCAGGGATGTGTCGTTACGAGTGAATGATAGCAAAACCTTGCAGGTGTGCCATGAGTTTTCTTACTTCATCTTCTGGTCCGTTGCCGCAGAGCAAGGTAGCACCACCGCTGCCCTTTGGTGTGTTGGTCATTCGTTTACTTCTTAGAAAGATTCGAACTTCTCCTGCAAAAGGGCTGGAGGAGCCTTGGTCAGGGTTGGCCCATGCCGAACGAGTGATATCCCATCAACTTTGTCAATTACCTGGAGAGTGGTCAAAAGAGCGGCAAGAACTTGCCGATCGACTATATAGATTGCTATTGCTGCGTTTGGCCCAGGCACGGATCTTTGCTGATCCAGCCAGTCTATCGAGTTGTCCCGCCATACTTGCAGCGATTGAGCGGCTTTCTGGGCCATCGCTGGCTGCGGGGAGTGAGCCCCTGGATATTTTGGCATTGGCACGCTGATGGCAATCAGCCTGAACGACGAAGGAAAAGAGTAATCGACTATGTCTGAAGCGAAAAAGGCGGGAAAAAGTAAACTGATCCTTTGGGTGATCATTGGTATCTTGCTTTTGGTTATTGTGGCTGGGGCTGCCTGGTGGTTTCTTTTGGGGCCCCAAAGCGCTCCCAGCAAGGCTGCTCTGGCGCAACAGCAGGCAGAGGATCGGGTAAAGAATACGAAGTTTATCAATCTGGGGTCTTTGGTGACCAACCTGCAGAGCACGGATGGTGGCACTCACTATATTCAGGTGGAGGTAGAATTGAAGACCTACGATCCGAAAGTGGGTGACAAGATCAAGGATTTTATGCCGGAAATTCGGAATCAAATCCTCCAGCTGCTTGCCGCGCAGCAAGCGGATAAAGTGAGCGATCCAGCGGTCAGAGATCGGCTCTTACAAGCTATCCAACAGGATGTGAACAAAATTTTGTTGACCGATGGAGGAACCCTTACCGCGGCTGCGCCGCAAGCAAATCCACCCATCGTTGCCGCCTATTTCAGTAGTTTTGTGGTGCAGTAAGAGGCTTTCCCCATGTTTCTACTGATTGGTTATGTCATTGCATTGGGAGCCATCTTTGGCGGTTTTGTCTTGGAAGGTGGCAAAATCACCGCCCTTATTCAGCCGTTTGAGCTTTTGATGATTGCTGGTGGTGCCTTTGGCGCCTTTTTTGCGTCGACCTTTCCCCGTAGTTTTAAGGCGGTACTGAAATCATTGCCCATGGCATTGAAAGGATCCAAATATTCGCGTGTAGTGTATATGGAGCTCTTGAGTCTGCTCAATGAAGTCTTTGGGAAGATCCGTCAGGGCGGGCTTATGTCCATTGAAGCAGATGTGGATGAGCCACAAAATAGCGAGTTATTCAAGAAATATCCTACTATTCTTGCTGATCATCACGTTATGGAATTTTTGACGGATTATCTTCGTTTGATGATTGGCGGAACATTGGGTGCTTTTGAAATGGAAAATCTCATGGATGTGGAAATTGACACCCATCATCGCGAACTGGAGGTCCCAATCCACGCTCTGACTCGCGCTGCCGATGGTATGCCTGCTTTTGGTATTGTGGCTGCGGTGATGGGTGTGGTGAATGTGATGAGCTCGGTAGATAAGCCGCCAGCGGTACTGGGCGAGCTCATTGCGGCCGCATTGGTGGGTACTTTTTTGGGCATCTTGCTGGGATATGCCGTGGTTTCTCCCATCGCCGCCCGCATGGAAGATCGGGCTGCCGAAAGTAGTAAAATGTTGGAATGCGTCAAAGTAGCCTTGCTTGCTACCATGAATGCGTATCCGCCCCAAGTGGCCGTAGAATTCGGGCGCAAAGTGCTCTATTCTACGGAACGGCCCAGTTTTCAAGAGCTGGACAATCACCTTCGCGAACTGAAGGGCAAATAAACCATGTCCGAAGCGCAAAATGACAAACCCATTGTTATTAAACGCATCCAACGGGGAGGGGGAGGTCATGGTGGGGCATGGAAGATTGCCTATGCCGATTTTGTTACTGCCCTTATGGCATTTTTTTTGCTTATGTGGCTTTTGGGTTCTACTACCAAAGCGACTTTGCAGGGAATTGCCAATTGGTTCAAAAATCCAGAGATGGTTTCTCTAATGGGCGGGCCTGGAACAGGATCTTCCAATTCCATTCTGAAAGGTGGTGGCAGTAATCTCAACAAGACCGTCGGGGAGGTCCAGCGTGGGCAAAAACAGCAGGTGCTGCCAAGTGCAGAGGCCCAAAGCGTGCGTGCCCAAGAAATCGATCTGCAGCACTTGCAGGCCCTCAAAGCAAAGCTTGCAGAACAGATAGCCAGTAATCCGACACTATCACTATTTCGTAAACAGTTGCTCATCAACATTACCCCAGAGGGCTTGCGAATCCAGGTGGTGGACAGTGCGAAAAGACCGATGTTTCCCAATGGCAGCACAAATCTTGAGCCCTACGCCCAACAGATCTTTGCGGCCATTGCTCCAACCCTCAATACCCTTCCAAACCGGGTGAGTATTACGGGTCACACCGATGCCTTGCGCTATCTCAATGATGGAAAAGGATACAGCAATTTCAATCTTTCGGCGGGTCGAGCCAATGCCGTGCGGCAAATCCTGGTGCAGCATGGCCTGCAAGAGGATAAGATTCTGCGGGTTGTGGGTATGGGTTCGGCGGTCCTGTATGATCGGCAGAACCCTGACTCGCCGCTCAATCGTCGGGTGACTATCGTAGTCTTGAGTGAGGCTGCCGCCACCAGGATTATCCAAAATCAACAAGCTGTCCAAGATGTCAGTACGATTGCAGCGGCACAGGATACGGTCCAGGGTGCTAAGGCTGCGCAACGCACAGAGACCAGGAGAGCTTCGGCCAATTCCTGATTTTCCTTCGGCCCACCTTGTGTTATTTTTCACTTAGGGTAAAGGCCATTGCCTTTGCTGCGCCAAATCCTCGTTTTTCTGGAGTCAAGGATCATGTCGGCCATGGTGGAGAAGGAAATGGATGGGCGGCTGGCTGAGTCTGGCTCGCTGCGTGGACGCGCGGTAACCGAATTCCTGTTGCAATTGCAGGCTTCCGGCCAAGGCTTGGCAGTGTCTGATGTATCTGGGGGCAAAAGTTCCACTGCTAGAATCGAACGCTTGGGCGTCGACCGAATGCACCTTGCCTTTACCGAGGAGGGGAAAAACCGGTCAAATATTCTGGTTTCACTGTATCAATCAGAACGTTCTGCCCATTTTTTGCTCCATGGTGGACAACCCGAAGGGGATCTGGTCTGGGCTTATGGGTATCCCGAGCAGATACAAGTGCAGCAGAACCGTAAGAATCTGCGTTATACCTTGCTAGAGCCAGTGCAGGCTATCTGGCAACCATCGTCCAATGTACAAACAATTTCTGGAGATGTAATAGATATTAGTTTGGGTGGCTTTTTGGCAAGTATTTTTGTTACCACTGGCATTACACCAGAGCCTACTTTTACTTGCGAGGAGGGATCGGAAGGACGGGTGATACTACATCGAGGGAACGGTACAAGTTGGCAGGGAGAGGCTATTTTGCGTAGAAAGACCAGCTTTGGGAATTTGTCTGAAAACCACACAATCAATGGAACTGAGCCCTCCGGTTTTGTCCTTTTGGGTTTTGCTTTTCAGTTTCATCAAAATCAGGACGTTCAAAGCATGGCTGAGTTTTTTCAAGGGATTCTTGGTCCAGTGGCCTGATTTTCGCAGCCATTGACCTCTTTAAAAGATCATTTTATGAACCTTCGTACCTGGACTCGTCTCCTTTTGGGCGCAGCAATACTATCGCTCACCTCCTGCGCTCAGAATATACCCGTTTCCACCCCTCAATCCCCTCCAGTAAGCAGCACTGTACCCACCCCCGTTCCCAGCAAGCCTAAGTCAGAGCGTTATCTGGATCGGATGGCAATTGTCGATGCCCGCAAGAATTTTTTGCAGAGTCCTAATCCGGGATATGTGTTGGATGCAAATTCTGTGATTCGTTTTCCCAAATTAGGACCCACGGGCTTGATTATCATTGGCGATAGTATCGTGACCGGCTGGTCTGGCTATTTTGCCCATGTTTTTCCCAATGCATTGATTGATGGTCGGGTTGGTAGACAGTTTTCTGCGATTATTCCCATATGGCAAACTCTTCAACAAACCGCCATGACCCATCGAGTTGGCTATGTGATCGTTGAACTGGGAACCAACGGAGCAGTATCTCCGCAAGATATGCAGACCTTTTTGCATTTGGTGGGAGACCGTCAAGTATTCCTGGTAATGCCGGAAATGCCACGCTCCTGGGAACCGGAAGTGCAAAATCTGTACTTACAGGTTGCTGCTACCCACGCCAATGTTCATCTTGTCCGCTGGGATTTATTAAGCAAGAATCATCCTAATTATTTCTGGACAGATCGAGTCCATCCCAACTGGCTGGGTATTCAGGTGATGGTCCATGCCATTGCTGAAGATCTTGAGAAAGTGATTACTGCCAAGTCATCCTAAATAATTGTAGGCAATCTACCATGCTTTATCTTGATTATGTGAAGTTTCTGGCTATTTTGGCGGTCATCGCTTTCCATGTGCATGATACCATCACTTTTGATTTCCCATGGTTTTCTGGTGGCTATCTTGGTGTCGATATCTTCTTGCTGCTCTCGGGATTCTTGATCGAAAAATCCTTGGGAAGGGCTCGAGAATGGCCCTTCTCCCGCCGTTTGCAAGATTTCTTCAGCAGGCGATTTTCGCGTATTTGGGTACCCATGGTGGTAGTGACAGCTATAGTTGCTGGGATTCTTTGGGCAACCCATCTTCTTACTGGCTGGGAATCTGTTTGGTACTCCGTGATTTTGGGCTATAACTTTTACCTTGTGCTCCATCATGTTTCCTATTTCCAGATTTATGGTTATCCACACCCTTTTCTTGGGATGTGGTTCATTTCCCTTTTGGGCCAATTATATCTGCTGCACTTTTTGTTGCGCAACCTGCTGCCGTGGCGGTCGGTTTATCGGATCTTTCTGTTTTTGTTGTTTCTTGCCAGCGTTGGCGGCGCTGTCTGGCTCATGAATCACGGGCAGCTCAATGCTGCCTATGTGCTCCCAACCCATGCGTTTCCTTATATTGCCGGGTTGCTACTGGCTGATGTAGCTTGGGCTGCGCCCAAGCCTAGTGGCAAGGTGGTTTATGATGGTCTAGCGTTGTTATCGATTTGCTTGCTGTTGTCACTATTCATTCTTGCTCCCTACGAGAATTTTGTGTATTACTCGCTGGCTGCCATGAGTCTGGGTATCCTTTTTTTGCTCTTTGCAGCACGGTCGCAATGGCTTGGGGTGGTGCGTTTGCCAGTACTGGGTAAGCTTGGCGAAATGTCCTACTCTTTTTATTTGTGGAATGTCCCCGTTGTTGCCCTAATCCACTATTATTATTCTCAAAGCTCATTCGTTAATCAGATTTTTCTTTCCCTATCGGTACTGTTATTTCTGTCCATCTTATCCTATTGGTCCTTGGAGCTACCTCTGCAGGCAGCTTTCCGCAAGCAGGTTCGTCATGGTGTAAGCAAAGAGTTTTTTCTATTGGCGCTGGTATTGTTGGCAGTTGCTGGCGGTGGTTGGTGGCAGGCGAACCAGTTGGGACAAGAAAATGTTCGCAAGCAAGCGCAGATGCAACATGATGCGCTGTACCGGCAATATTTAGAAAATCGAGTCAAGAGTCTGGAACAAGACCTACGGGTTTTGGCCGGTACGAAAACGATTGCGGCAGCTGAAGATAAAGCTCATGCCACCCATCGCGCTGATCAAGCTCTGAAGAAGAATGGAGAGCTATTGCAATGGCAACCAAATCCGGGACTGGGATTCCTTTATAATGGCAAGGAATTTCGGAGTAATTCCGCCTATCCGCAAAAACAGGTTATGTTTATTACCGACTCGATTCTGTTGGGTTGGTCGGGCTATGTTATTCACATGGTTCCCAATGGGATTCTGGATGGGAAGGTTGGCCGGTCTTTTTTCCGTGCCTTACCGGAGCTACAGCTTTTGTTGCAGGACCCTGCCTGTGCCAATGCCCAGTATGTGGTGGTTGAACTGGGCAGTAATGGTTATGTCCAGTGGTCCGATCTGGAAAATTTTGTCCAGGCAGTTGGGAATCGCAAAATTTTGTTGATCGTTCCCGCCGTTCCCCGCCCTTGGGAAAATGAGGTGCGCTCGTTGTATGATCGGGCAGCGGCGAAGTACCCCAATATTACCCTGTTGCACTGGGATCGGATGAGCGCCAACCATCCATCCTATTTCGTGGCCGATCAGGTCCACTTGACCTGGGACGGAGCCCAGGCCTTGATGCAGGGGGTGCTGCGCGAGTTGTACCGGATGGGTTATCGAAACCCACCACCGCCAGGTGTCGGCCCCGTCGTGATCAAGACCGTTCCACCTACTGCTGCTCTAGCCAGCCCGGTAAGCAGCACGGCTTCTGGAAACAGCGGGATGCAGGCGTCGAGCACCCTTACGCAGGCGCTGGGGAGCGCGGCTACGGGGAAGTCCAAAAGCTTCTTTGGCAAAACACCAACCAAAGAGGCCAACCCAGAGGAGCAGCAGGGCCGAAAGAGCAGCTACCAGAGCAGCAGCAGCGGGACTACGCAAGACCTGCGCCAGATAGGAAACCAAGCCCTGCAGCAGCAGGCTGGAGAGCAGAAAGACCAACCAGATCTGGACATTGCGAAGAACCGCCAGAAAACCGGCCAGCAGCGCCAGGAACCCTTGTTGGACCAAACCCAGGACCACAGCGCCAACGGACAACATCAAAAAGACATTTCCGAGTAAGGTTTGGGCATTACCCAGGCTGTTACTGAGCAGATGCTTGAGCCATAAGGGCATTCTTTGCCAGTAACTGGTATGCAGTTGCTTCAGGGTGGCTGCCGAAGAGATATGGTCCTGCTGCAGAATGCCCTGTAAATAATGACGCAAGGTCCAAAGAAAGATCAGGATGATCAATACCAAAGCGGCGATGCTGAGTGCCAGTCGGAGGAGGGGAAGCCAGGGGAGTTGGCGAAAGCCATGTAGTACGTCGCGAATTTCCCATCCCCCCAGTTCTACCGTCATGGCGGTCGCATAAATCAGCGCTGCCTCCAGACAAGCAAAGGGGATGGTCAGAATGAGGGGTTGCCGGCTCATATTGAGCAGAATCAGTAAGCCTGAAAGAAACAGGAAAGCAACGGGAGCCTCTTTTTGTAAGGCCCAGGAGATACACCACCAGCGTCGCAGCCATCCTGGTGGAACGCGGTGGGGCTGGAGGGTAGAAGCCACCTAGTTTCGTTCCTCCACCCGACTGACGATGTTGCCTCGATGTAGCTGGATGCGCAGCAGATCGCCCGTGTGTACGTTACTGGCATCCTGGAGGACGTTCCCATGGGGATCGTATACCAAGGCATAGCCTCGTTCCAAAATGGCGAAGGGACTCAGTCCGTGGAGCTGGATTTGGCCTTGTTCCAGGCGTTGTTGATGGATGCGCAACTGATGCTGAATAGCTTGTTCCAATCGTCCGCGAAGTACGGCAAGCCCATTACGCAAAAGCAATAGATTTTCTCTGGGATCGTGCTGGCGTAACCGGTGTCGCAGATCCTGATGATGAAGCTCTGCGCTGGCAATGCGCCGCTCCATCAGCCATTGGAGTCGCTGGCGCATAGGAGATAGACGCTGCTCTTGCCCCTGGATGACGGCTTGGGGAGTGCGGACCCGCAGGCGGAGGAAATCGAGCTGTTGTAGCGCCTCCCGCAGCAGCCGCTCCATAGCTCGGTGGAGCCGATGACGGAGCAACTGTAGCCGTGCCAGCCACTCCCCTTGATCGGGACTGATGGCCTCGGCGGCGGCAGTAGGAGTTGCGGCTCGAAAGTCAGCAGCAAAATCGGCAATGCTGAAATCAATTTCATGACCGATTCCGGTGATCACCGGTAGGTGGCTGGCGAAGATGGCCCGGGCAATGGCTTCGTCGTTGAAGCACCAAAGATCCTCGGCGCTTCCCCCGCCACGGGCCAGGAGAATGAGATCTTCGCTGGCGCGCTCGTTAGCGGTGACAATGGCTTGAACGATTTGCTTTGCTGCGCCAACTCCCTGTACTGGTACGGGATATAAAACGATTTCCAATAAAGGCCAACGCTTGGCCAGGGTGACCTGAATATCGTGCCAGGCAGCGCCAGTGGCAGAAGTGATCACGGCCACCCGGTGGGGCCATGGAGGCAAGGGACGTTTGTGCTTGCCATCAAAAATTCCTTCGGCAGCGAGTTTTTCCTTCAATGCCAGGAATTGCGCATGGAGATCTCCGCTCCCTGCCGCTATGATCTGCTCAACGAGGAGCTGAAAGTCTCCCCGCCCTTCATACAAAGTGGGTTGGGCCTGGACTTGTACCCTCAGGCCATCGCTTGGCCGTAGAGCCAAGTTATGGTTGCGGTTGCGGAACATGGCGCAGCGGACCTGGGCGCGGGCGTCTTTGAGGGAGAAATACCAATGTCCGGAGCTGGGCTGGGCAAAATTGGAGATTTCTCCCTCGATCCACAGCAAGGGAAAATTACCCTCCAGGATCTCCCGAACCGCTGCATTCAACTCGCTTACCTGAAGGACTTTGGAGAACGTGTCGGTCGAGACGGTCATGCATTCCTCGCTGGATAAGAGCTTGACCTTACGAGGGTCAGGACTTATGGTCAAGACTCTTTGATGATTATGGAGGTCCTATGGCCGTTGTCGAGCTGACCCAAGAAAATTTTGAGCAAGTGGTCATGGGCAATGAAATGGTGCTCGTGGATTTTTGGGCACCTTGGTGTGCTCCCTGCCGCGCCTTTGCACCCATTTTTGAAAGTGCTTCGGAAAAGCATCCCGAGATCGTCTTTGCCAAGGTAAATACCGATGCAGAGCAAGAATTGGCTGGGGCTTTTCAGATTCGATCGATTCCAACGCTGACGATCTTTCGGCAACAAATTGGTATCTTTTCCCAGGCAGGTTCCTTACCTGCAAGTGCATTGGATCAGGTAATCGAGCAGGCCCTCGCCTTGGATATGGATCAGGTCCGGGCCGAGATTGCCATGCAACAGGATGGTGCCGGTAAGCCCAACTAAGAATCTCCGGGCGGTGCGGAGCGGGTAGCAGAATTCTGCTGATTACCAATTCCGGCCGGTTGCAAACTGGTAAAGCCAATAATGACCAAAGCGATCATGGCTGCCGCCCAGAGTAGTAAAAAGAAAAACATCAGGATCGTTCTGGTCTTGGGTTTTTTCATCCATAACTCCTCAGCGCCAAGCGTTTACCTGCCGAACCCCAAGAAAATGCATGTTCAGCGGGATTTCAATTTTTTGGGTCTGTTGTTTCAATTGACTGGAAAAGGGCGAATAGGGAAAGGATAAGCGGATGATCCGCTCTGCTGCCGCATCGAGTTTGGCATTGCCAGAGGGTTGCACCATGATGATGCGTTGTAGGCTGCCGTCGGGGTTGAGTACCACTTTTACCTTCAGCTCACCAGTGAGGGTTCCGGGGTAATTCAAGTCCCCAATCCGTTCGAGCTTTTGGATCCATCCGGCGATATAGAAATCTGCCGCCGGACTCTCGGGGTTATGAAATTTAGGGAGTGCCGGACTGGAAGTAATCGCCCGCGCCGCCTGGTCCATCTGTTCATTGAGCTGCCCCATGTCAATGTGGGGTAGCGTCTTGGCCGAATTCGAACCCATCTGCTCGCTGGGTGCCGCAGGCAGAGTCTCAGGGGCTCGCGGTAGTTGTTCTTGTTTTTTTTGGGGAGCAGGCGCGGCTTGCTGGGGAATGGGTTGTGGCCTGGGTCGCGAAGCTGGTTTGGGAAGACTTTCCTTGGGTAAGGGATGGGCTCGTGGCTGCTGTACCCTGGGTCGCGCTTGAGGTTGGTGCAGGCTGGGGGTTTGTGGATAAACAGGCTCTGGCATGATCTCAAAAGTCTTTTGCTGTTGCTTGGGACCCTGTAGGGCTAGGGGTTTGGGCTTTTCTGTATAGAAAAGCAGAAAAAGGGCCAAAGCCACCAAGAGGGCAGCGGGTAAAAGCCACACCCCCAAGCTGTCTCCCCAATGTCTTCTCCCTTCTGGAACCAGAAAATAGAATGGTCCACCCAAGCTTGAATTTGCCATCACCTATGTTCGTACCGTTATGGCTACTCTTGGGGAGTAGATTGAAGCATTGACGGTGACTAGGCAAGTTGCCTTCATCCCTGGTAACACTAAGAAGCAACCTGTGTCGCAGCGCCAAATGAGAGGATCCTGGGACGGCGCTAGCGCCGCTTATGGAAGGCAAAAACAAAAATTCCAAGAGCAAGGCCCAGTTACTGAGTAGGCAGGGAAGAAGTCAATCTGGAGGAATCCATAAGGTGTTGTTTAAGAATATGAAAGAAGCGCCGATATTTGCATAGCTCGCGATCTAGGAGGAGTACTTGATCCATGATCTGATCGGGATGTGCATGATCAATGCTGTTGACAAGTTGGTGGAGCTTTTCCTGAACGAATTCCTGCTTTTCTTCCAATGCCTCCAAAGCGTCCAAGAGATCATTACCTGACGTGGATCGTGTTGTTTTTGCGGAATATTGATGATGCTGTCTGATATTCATGGGTGCCTCATAGCAAAAAATTGGCCCCTGGCGGGGCCAAGGGGAAGATCAATGGCCTGCGTACATGGCTTTTTTGGTATAGCGTCCCCGGAAGACCCAGATCTGATACCAGTTATACATGATCATGATGGGTACGAAGCCGGTCATGAACAGGGTGAATACCGCCAGGGAATCGGCGGGATTAGCCGCGGCCTGGAGGGTAAAGGTATTGGGCACAATGTAGGGGAACATGGTCGCCCACATTGCAAACCACATCAGTGCCACCACGCCTTCGCCCCAGAGCAAGGCAACAAAATCCCGGGAGTGGGAGTGGGCCATCATGGATCGATAGGCAAAGAAGAGGATGACCAGGAACCACGCCAACCAGACCCACCAATGGGCCCCCGTCCATTTGGCAGCAGCCCAGGGAAAGAGGGCATAGGACCAGACCAGGGTGATCACGATGGCAGCCAGTGCGGCCAGAGAAAAGAAATTGGTCCACTTCTTGGCGCGTTCGTGGATGACATCACCGGGCACAAAGCGGGCGCACAGGTAGAGTCCGCCGGCGAGGCTCGCCGCAATCACCGCACCAATCCCGGTCCAGATGCTGAAG
>JABEBX010015888.1_pt1 | contig 89357 bp, 87 predicted proteins | sample 7245971 | NCBI WGS metagenome assembly JABEBX01 (sample SAMN14506365, study PRJNA622280) | hot springs metagenome | biome: hot spring [ENVO:00000051]|acidic hot spring [ENVO:00002120]; feature: spring [ENVO:00000027]|sediment [ENVO:00002007]; material: sediment environment [ENVO:01001048]... | reverse complement strand
GGATTTTTATCAAATGCATGCACAATGCATGAAACAGGTTCTACCATTGATGCTGCAATAAAGTCCATGCTTTCCGGAACCTTATACACAACTTTTTGCGGCACTGTTACATATTCACCATAACCGCCATTGTAATTTATTCCAACGCTGCTTAAGTTTTCACAGAAATTCTCTTTCCCTGATTTACATGGCTCACAGTAACCGCATGTCATGTTGGGATTTACTGCAACATGATCTCCATTTTTAAAATATTTCACATTTTTACCTGTTTTAACAACAATTCCACTCAATTCATGTCCGGGTACAACAGGATATTTTGCTGCAAGGTCTTTTCCATTAAATAGATGGTAATCAGTTCCGCATATACCGCAGGCCATTGTCTTTATCATTACCTCATTATCTTCAGGCTCTTTCTCTTCCAGATTTTTCATTTCAATTTTTTGCGGGCTCTGCAAAATATATGACTTCATAATGTAACATAAAACTATTATTTTTATAATTTTGCCATAAAATATAATTTTTGCATGTTAAAATCAATGTAATTGAAAAGCCATATAACAATTGATATATCAAAAGCGGTGTATAGAATCACCAATTATTATATATCCTTTAAAAATAACGTATAATGCAGATGATTTTCAGGGAGGGCCTTGCACGTATAGGTAAATTTAAAACACCACACGGTGAAATTGAAACACCGACTGTAATGCCTGTAATCAACCCGAACTTAAATTTTTTATCAGAAAGGGATTTAAAAGATCTCGGTGTCCAGGCAGTTATAACAAACAGTTACATAATTAAGAGAAATCCGGAACTGGAGGAAAAAGCTTTAAAAGACGGCCTGCACAAATTAATAGGTTTTGACGGCCCGATTATGACAGATTCCGGAACATTCCAGAGCTATGTTTATGGTGATATAGAATATACAAATGAAGAAATTGTTGATTTCCAGAAAAGAATAGGCAGTGACATAATTACAATACTTGATATATTTACAAAACCGGAGGATGGATATAATGCTACGAAGGAAGCGGTAAATGAAACATACAGAAGGCTTAAGGAAGTTAATACACCTGATTATATAATTTCAGGGCCAATACAGGGCTCTGTTTATCCCGATTTAAGGGAATTATCTGCAGGATTTATGTCAGAAGCGGCATATCTTCCTGTTGGCGGTGTCGTGCCATTGCTTGAATCTTATAGATACAATGACCTTGTCAATATAATTATAAATTCAAAGATAAATTCAGATTTTTCAAAGCCTGTACATCTGTTTGGAGGAGGCCACCCTATGTTTTTCGCTTTCTCTGTGCTTTTAGGAATTGATATGTTTGATTCTGCATCCTATGTAAAATATGCAAAGGACAACAGGGTATTATACAGTGAGGGAACTAGAAATTTAAAGGAGATCAGGGAATTTCCAGAATGGAGTCCGCTCTTTAATAAATACAGCCCTGCGGAATTATTGCAGCAGGATGATAAAACAAGGATAAAATTACTTTCATTGCATAATCTAAAGGCAATTTTTAATGAAATTACAGAGATTAAAGAGAGGATATATGAAAATACATTATACCAGTATGTTGAGGAAAAATCAAGGTCACATCCTGCACTTTACAGCGCCTTTCTCGAAATGTTAAATCATAATTTGACTCCCTTTGCATCCATTTCATTGAAATCACCATTATACTTTTACGATTCTGTATCATTGAAAAATAACTATGTGAAAAGGTTAATAGATTACACGGAAAAATATGTATCAAATAATAAAAAGACTGTGCTTCTCAGTTCAAGATACTGGTGGCATGGCTTTCCACTGCCGGAAGCAATAAAATCAATTTATGAATCAAGTGATTATAATTTTCTTGCCCAGTGGAATAATATTTTTATACCTTTGGAACTGGAAAATACGTATCCGGTCAGCCAGATGGTATCATCCGGGCTTGCCGACAAAGATGGTATGGATAATTACATAAACAGGATCAAATCAATAAATAGCGATGTAATATTTTATGATAATTCACTTGAAGGAAATGATAAAAAGAGGAGTTATACACACGGAAAGCTAAATGAAATATTTAAGTTCCAGTTCAATGTGGATAAGGGAATATTTTTGGATTCTGACAGGGCAATAAAATCAAAAGCAACCGGACATATAAGAAATATATTGAGAGATAATAAAATCCTTGCAACAATGAGAAACGACGGCTTTCTCACATTGTCTATTTCAGGCGGCTTAATAATCAAGAATAATTTTCCTTTTCCAAATATGAGAGTTTCTGTAAGCCCGGACAGCGGTGAATACAATTCTAAAGGTTATAATGTATTTTTTAAGTTTATTGAATCCTTTGATGAGAAAATAATAGCGGGAAATGAAGTCCTTGTCACTGATAAAAATGATAATCTATATGCTGTGGGACATGCCACAGTTTCAGGAAGGGAAATGAAATATTATAAGGAGGGTATAGCAGTTAAGGTCCATGAAGGATTAAATAAATTATGAATTATTCAAGAGTTACCTCATCAGGAATGCCTTTTATAACGTTTTGTAGTGTATTATCATCCTCACTTTTATGATATACATGCGTGTAAATTAGAGATAAGACCTGCTCCATTTTCTTTCCGCTTATCCTTTTTATGTTTTTCTTTGAAATTACCATAAGCAACATTTCCTGGGGTTCCACGCCATTTCTTGGTGGAAGATAATATTTAAACCCTTTTATTATCCTTGCACCTGCCTTTCTGTAAAATCTGATTCTTTTCTGTCTCTGTTCTATGTTTTCACCGGAAGCGGGGTTTTCAACTTCCAGAATTATATGGTTAAACTCTATGGAATCCATATCTATAAGCAGTTTCAGAAATTCACTTCCGCTGCCCCTGCCCCTGTATTCCTTTTTAACTGCGATATAATCAAGAAATAGAAAATCTGTGCCCGGAACCTTCCATAAAATTGTAAATATGATAGGAATTCCATCTTCTTCAGCCATAAACATCTTTTCATTATATTTAATTAAATTCTTCCTTAATTCGGATTCCGGCCTTCTTTCAGCTGGAGGAAATGCTTCGTTGTATATACTCATTGCATCAGAAAACTGTTTTTCGTCTTTTATCTCGAATATTTCCATATCTGTCATAATTTATAATATTATGTTATCATATTTATTAAATTCCATTAACAAATATTTCACCTGCAATTGGTTAAAATTCAGACTTTAGAGGTCATCACGGGATAGAACATTTAAAATGATACCAGCAAATTTTATTGATAGTGTCATACTATGAATATTTTCAAGAAAATACTTTGTTATTGTCGAATGGATATAAATAGCATTGGCCTGCTGTATTACTGCATATCCAAGAACTTTATATATTACGTATTTATTTGTAACTATGGAATTTAAATTTTCAGAAAATATGAAGGAGATTAAATCTTCCGAAATAAGAGATTTATTGAAGTATGCACATATGCCTGGAATGATATCGTTTGCTGGAGGGCTTCCAAATCCTGAGAGTTTTCCGGCCAGTGAAATAAAAACAATACTTGATGATATAATGGATAATTTTGCATCCTCGGCCCTTCAGTATGGACAGACCGACGGCCTTTATCCGCTCAAGGAACAGCTGGCAGGATATCTGAAAAGAAGCGAAAATATGTCGGTAAATCCGGATAATGTTATGCTGACAACAGGTTCACAGCAGTCCCTTTATGCACTTCCGATAATACTTGCAAACAGGGGAGATTATGCAGTAATAGAAGCCCCGACATATGTTGGAATGCTTGCTTCATTCAATGCAAATGGAGTTAAATCCGTTCCTGTTGACATGGATGATAATGGAATGAAGACAGAAGAACTTGAAACTAAGTTAAAGGATTTGAAAAATAAGGGAATAAAACCAAAATTCATCTATACAATACCAACATTCCAGAATCCTGCAGGCTATACAATGACGCTCGATAGAAGAAAGCATCTTCTTGAAATGGCTTCAGAATACCAGATACCGGTTATAGAGGATAACCCATACGGTGATCTAAGATATTCCGGAAAGGCATTGCCATCATTGAAGAGCATGGATGAAGATAATCTTGTAACCTATCTCGGTACGTTCTCCAAAATAATGGCTCCCGGCCTCAGAACAGGTTTTACCATATCACAGCCGGAAATTTTAGGGGAATACAACAAACTGAAACAGGCACTGGACCTTGCAACTGATTCCTTATCGCAGTATATAGCCTATGAATATATTAAACGCGGAGTTATTTATAAGCAGATTCCAAAGACAATAGAGTTATACAGAAAAAAGAGAGATATAATGCTTGAGGCGCTTGATGATGATATGAGCGATGCCACATGGTCAAGACCTGAGGGCGGAATGTTTCTGTGGGTTAAATTGAAAGAGAGTATCGATTCTTCCAAAATGCTTGAACGTGCAATAGAAAATAAGATTTCTTATGTAACAGGTTCGGCTTTCTACCATGAAAATCCCCAGAGAAACACTATGAGGCTTAATTTCACATATTCATCTGACGACGATCTGAAAGAGGGCATAAAGAGGCTTGCAAAAACTGTAAGGGAAGAATTAAATTCCATGTGATTTTTTTTAAATAATGTTTTATAATTTATATCAATTTACTTTTAATGTTTACACTTGTGGGCGGTACATTCAACTATTTTCATAAGGGCCATGAGAGGCTTTTAAAGTCGGCTGTGGATACAAACAACAGGGTTATAATTGGCCTTTCTTCTGATGCCTATGTATTGAAACACAAGGAATCAATGATACCGTTTGAAAGAAGAAAGAAAATGGTAAAAACTTTTATGGATAAGTTGACCGATAACTATGAAATACATCCTCTGGACACTTCCGAGGGAAAAACTCTTGAAATAGATGAGGCAGTTCTTGTAGTTTCACCGGAAACATATAAAATGGCAGAAAGAATTAATTTACAGAGGCTAAAATTAAATATGAAGCCGCTGGAAATTGTCAAAGTCCCGTTTGTGCTTGCCGAGGACCTTTTTCCAGTAAGTTCTACAAGAATAATTAAAGGCGAAATTACAAGAATGGGAAGAAGAAGAATACCTGTAACTATTTCTGTTTCAACGGGCAATGAACTTAAAATAAATGGAGTAAACCGTTTTATAAAAAATATAATGAAAAATTACAAAATAATAAAAAATAATGACTATGAAACAGGCAGTGAACAGCCTTTTGGTGATGATACAATGAGGTATGCAACCGATAGAGCTATGTTTGGTTTAAAAGATTATGACTATTCAATTGGAATAGAGTCCGGAATTATATACAATAAAATCAACAACGTTTATTATGACGTACATTACTGCTCTGTAATTGACAGAACAGGAGTTATAACTACCGGTACATCGTCAGGTTTTGAAATGCCGGAGAAAACTATTGATGGAATAAAAAATGGAATATCCACCAATAACTTTGTTTACAGGGAATATGGAATAAAAGATGCGGGCAAGAAAAATGGAATTATAGGTATAGCTTCCGATAATATGGTAACAAGAACAGACCTTGTATACGAGTCTGTAAGGAATGCCTTTATACCAAGATTAAGGCCGGAACTTTACGGCAGGGAATTTATTTAGACCTGTTCCGGTTGAAATTGTAATACCAACTGCTACCATCATTCCTGAACTTTATATACCGGTAATTTCAAAGATTATAATTATACAGAAAACAACTGCAAATAATGAAACAAAAAAATAAATGATAAATACATTACTATAAACATGAAATAATGTTTAAATACTAATTTACAATGATTAATTATGGTTACCAAAGAGGAGGTTCTTGAGGCTATGAAAGACGTATCTGATCCGGAAATAGGTATGGACGTTGTGAATCTGGGTCTTGTTTACGATGTGGAAATTACAGATAACAGGGTATATATTAAAATGACAATGACTGCACCTACATGCCCTGTAACGCCGTGGATATTATCTGAAGCACAGAAGGCTGTTGAAAATCTTGCGGATGTTGAGGCTGCAGATATAGAGCTTGTATGGGATCCACAGTGGAATCCTGAAATGATGACAGATTATGCAAAGGAACAGTTAAATATGTACTGATTTTTAAATTGTTTTTTGAATCTCCTTATAATTATGGTGCCGGTACTATCCATTTTTTATAATGTATAATTATTATAATTAAGATTTATTATTAAAATATATTTTTTTAAAGTTCCATCTTTTAAACATATCACTTCTTTTACCCAGATATATATAATCTATTTTTAAATTTAAATTTAAATCAAAATTTCTGTATTCATCTATTATTTCATGAAATTCTTTTTCATATATATTTTTTCTTGCAATTGTAAAATGCGGTATAAATTCCGGTGAATCATAAATATTATCTTTTAATTCATTTGTTAGATTATTATGAAATTTTATAAAATCCTTTGATGAAACTATTTTTAAATATATTATATAATATTTTTTATCATTTTTTATTCTTTCAAAATAATCCATTCCTGATAATTTTATATTGAAACTTTCAGTTTCATTGCATATTTTATATATTTTATCAATGCATAATTTATTGTAATTTTTTAAATATACCAGTGTCGCATGAACTCCTTTATTACTTAAAGAACCTGTATATCCATATTTTTTGCTTATTTTTTTCTTTATATAAGTTATTTTTCTTCTTAATGATATGTCCGGTTTTAAAATTAATGTATAATACATAAAATTTCATTTAATTGTGGTTTATATTTTTTTTTATAATAGAATCTTTTTATGATATTTAATATGTTTTTATCTTTTCAGGCTATTTTATAATTAAAACCTTTATATACTATTTAAATATGGTGTTATTGATTTATATGAGCGAAATGGAAAAAATCACAATAGAAAATATCGTTGCTTCAACATCACTGGCAGAGCATCTGGATTTGAGCAAGATTGCACTTGCACTGGAGGGTTCGGAATATGAACCTGAACAGTTTCCGGGATTAATTTACAGGTTAAAAGACCCAAAAACTGCAGTTTTGATTTTCAGAAGTGGAAAAGTTAACTGCACGGGGGCAAAAAACCTGGAAAATGTCAAAAAAACTATTGATATCATCATTGAAAAACTCAAAAAGGCAAAAATTGATGTTTATGACAATCCTGATATAATAGTGCAGAACATTGTTGCAGTTTATGACCTTGAATCAGACCTTAATTTGACAGATATTGCAATGTCACTGGGACTTGAAAATGTTGAGTACGAACCAGAACAATTCCCCGGACTGGTATATAGAGTTGAAGAGCCAAAGGTTGTACTTCTTCTATTCGGTTCAGGCAAGGTTGTTTGCACAGGTGCAAAAGAGGCCAGCGAAATAGAGCAGGCAGTTATAAAGGTAAAAAAAGAGCTGCAAAAAGTCGGATTAATTTAAAAACCGTTCTTTAAAAATTCTCTTATGAGTGAGGTAGCATAAATACCTCTCCCGAGAGAGAAATCAATTGTATTTATATCTTTAATTTTAAAATCCACCGGCATGGCCGAAATCACCCTGTAATCTCCTGAAGATCCAAGTTTTCTATGTTTTTGCATTCTAAAATCATCAGTTTTTATATCTTCTTTTTCCATTATGTCTTTAAATATTTCGCCCTGAATGCCGCATGGTATTTTAGTATCAAATCCGGGCAGCGGAATAACAGCCTTTATTTTATTTTTAATTGAAAGTTCATTGAGTTTTTCTATATTGTATTTGCTTGCAGATATTATTTCTCTTTTATCAGAATTTGAATACTCATCAACAGGGTATGCAAGGTCTCCCGGCAATATATCTGTCATACTGCTGTTTTTTTCTGTTCTTGCAGACAGCATCATATTAAATAAGTAAGACTGGTATGCATGTATGAAAAGCATTGATAAATTTTTTGGGAAAACGTCAAATGCGCCATCGTACTTCTTTTCCTTTATTATATAATTAAGAAGTGCCCTTTCAAAGGTAAGATATTCAGGATACTCTTTTAATGCTGTTGCAGCATCCAGTGTGTCTCCAAAATGAATTCTGTAATCCTCTTTATCAAATTGCGGATCATATAAATAGAGCTTTACAGCATCATCATATTTATCCTGTAAAAGCAATTTTCCTATTTTATGCGTATTTGCCCTGATACTTCCGAATCGCTGATATCCGAAGAAATTGGGAAAACCGTGTAATTTTATAATTTCATTGAAAGTTTCATTAATCATGTCTGAATTGTCATAATCGGATTCTATAGCAACTGTAAACCTGTTTCCAAGAAGGTCGCCCAGCCTTATTATTGTATTGCTCTTAAACATGGAAATTATTTCTGCATCTCTTATATTTACTTTCCCCGTTTCCATACCATCAGGCATATTTATACAAAAATACTGTGTTGTAATACCTGTTCTGTCCTTTGTTCCTGCATATGTAATTCTTTTATTGCTTATATGTAAAGTATTGGCAAGGCGTATCAAAAATTTATTTGTATCCCAGTTATATAATTTAATTTTCATAATAGTATATTTGCCTGAATTATCTTCCTTTATATTAACCGGAATTTCCTCAACAATAAAGCTTTCAGGGTCCTGTTTTATTTTGCCTTTGAAACCGGGTGTATCTGTAATATATCCTGAAATTCCTATTAAACTGCTGTCCATGTATGTTAATGGATAAAATGTATAATAATATGTATTTATTTAATATAAAAATAATTTCTTTCTATGGCTCCTGAACTCTTTTTTGCCATTCCAATAATACCGCTTTCCAGAAGATCGTTAAGAAGAAATTCAATTTCACTTTCAACGAGAATCTGTGCTCCGATTTTTAAATACTGTTTTTTAGATTTATCATCGATATTGAATGTACCTATAATTCTATTCATTATTTCATTCTGGGTTTTTTCGCCGTCCTTTAAAACATTTAATATGTCGTTACTATCCATAAGGGTTAAAAAATTAAAGATATTTATATCTTTCAGTAGACACCATAGTTCTGATAGTTTGGCGGCTCCGATATGATTCTTATGTCATGCGGATGGCTTTCCTTCAATCCGTTATTTGTAATTTTCACAAATACTGATTTTTCTCTGAGTTCATCTATATTTTTTGCACCGAGATATCCCATGCCGGTTTTAATACCGCCGACGAACTGGAATAAATTTTCTGAAACTCTTCCGCGGTATGGAACTGATCCCTCAACACCTTCTGCAATGAATTCATTGGCACCCAGTTTTCCATAACGGTCCGACTTTCCTGCTTTGATAGCAGCAATTGAACCCATGCCGCGGTAAGCCTTGTATTTTCTTCCATTGATTATCATTTCTGTCCCGGGGCTTTCCTCAGTTCCTGCAAGAAGCGAACCGAGCATTACTGTTGATGCACCTGCAGCAAGTGCCTTTATCATATCACCGGAATACCTTATCCCGCCATCGGCTATTACAGGTACGCCATTTGGCATTGCAACCTCTGCAACATCGGATATTGCAGTTAACTGGGGCACACCGACACCTGCCACTATTCTTGTTGTACATATAGACCCCGGGCCAATTCCTACCCTTAAACCGTCAACTCCAATTGATATGAGATCTTCAGCCGCCTCCGAAGTAGCAATATTCCCGGCAATTATATCTATTGAAATTTCCTTTCTCAGTTTTTTAAGAGAATCAAGCACGTTTTTGTTGTGTGCATGTGCAGTATCTATTACAATGAAATCCGCACCTGCATTTTCCAGATTTACGGCCCGGTCAATATCATAGGCACCTATAGCGGCACCCACCATTAACTGACCCTGCTTATCTCTTGATGCGTTGGGGAATTTTTCACGTGTCTTGATATCCTTTGCAGTTATAAGTCCGACAAGTTTTCCACTGGAATCTGTAAGCGGCAGTTTTTCAACCCTGTTTTTATAAAGCATGTATCTTGCTTCCTCAATAGAAACATTCTCATTTGCCGTTATAACTTCTTTTGTCATTATATTTTTAACTATGCCGGAAGACTCGGAAAATTCAAGATCTCTCTTTGTCAATATGCCAACAAGCCTGCCGGAAGATACAACGGGCAAACCTGCAATATTCTTTGTTGCCATTATTGTCTTTGCAACGTTCACAGGTGTTTCAGGATCTATCGAGAAAACATCCCTTATTACTATTGTTTCCTCCTTTTTAACACGCTTAACCATTTCTATCTGTTCATTAGAAGACATATTCCGGTGTATTACACCAAGTGCGCCATATCTCGCCATGGCTATGGCCATTGGGTCTTCTGTTACTGTATCCATTGGAGAACTGATAATAGGAACACCTATTTTTATATTTTTTGAAAATTTACTTGAAACTTCGGCATTTTTTGGCTCTATAGATGAATGCAATGGCTTTAATAAAACATCGTCAAATGTATATCCTTCTGTAATGTTCTGAAATTTTTCTTTTAACATGTAGAAGTAAGACATATAAACTATTTAAGATTATTCAAAAACCGTCCTTAATATGAAGTCCTGAAATAAAATAATTGTTTATATCTATAAACAAACAATAAAACTTAATTTGAGTTTGTATTGAAGATGTAATGGACTTATTTGATGACCGCACTAAAATTTTAGCGTACTTTCAAAATAAAGGTATAATGGTAACACGTGATGCACTTAACGAAATACTGAATAAGAGCATGGGTGAGTTGATACCCAGAATGGTCACAGATGAGATTCTTGATGCCGGTTATCTAACGGAAGATGATGTTTTAAAATTAATAAGGAATCCAAAAAGGCAGAAAATGGATTTTGAGGTAAATATACCTGACATAAAGGCACACAGCTCAGTAGAAGATTTCCGTGAAATGTTTGTAGACCGTTATACAAGGCTTGAAAAAATAGTTGCACAGTCTGCTGAGATGAGAGGAACGTCCAGCATAAAAAATGCAAAGAAGATGCAGGGTAAAATAAAAATTGTCGGCATGGTTTCTGATATAAGCACCACAAAAAACGGCCATAAAAGGATGCTCCTGGAAGACCTTGATGACAATATTAATGTATTTCTTTTAAAAAGCAAGGGGCTTAACAATGAATTGATTCTTGAGGATGAAGTTCTCGGTGTTATTGGCTCTATAAGCAATTCCGGAAAGGATACAGTAATGTTTGCAGATGAAATTATTCGACCGGATATACCATATAAAATGATAGACGAGGAAATATCTGAACCTGTGTATGTTGCATCATTATCAGACATACATATTGGAAGCAAAACTTTCAGAAATGATGATTTTACAAGAATGATATCGTGGATTAAGGCATCATCGGAAGAAGCAGAAAAATTAAAGTATCTAATATTAAGCGGGGACGTTGTTGATGGAATTGGAGTTTATCCCGGCCAGGAAAATGACCTTGAAATTATAAATCCGTTTGAACAGTATGAAAAACTTGCAGAATATATAAATGAGATACCTGAGGATATTAATATATTTTTAATGCCGGGAAACCATGATATAGTAAGGCTGGCAGAGCCACAGCCGGTTTTTTCCGATAAAATAAGATCTTTCTTTAATAGCAATGTAACGTTGCTGCCAAATCCATATAATCTCGAGCTTGAGGGAAAAAATGTCCTTGTTTACCACGGAATGTCACTTAATGATATGATAGAGCTTGTTCCCGGTGCAAGCTATGCAAGTGTTGGATCGGCAATAGAAGAGTTGCTTAAAAGAAGACATCTTGCACCTGTCTATGGCGGGAAAACACCTATTATTCCATCAAATAAAGATTACCATGTTATCGAAAAAGTTCCGGATATATTCATAACAGGACATATACATTCTTTCTCGCAGGGAAATTATCATGGAGTGAGATATATAAATGCATCAACATGGCAGTCCCAGACAGATTACCAGAAAATGATGAATTTTTCTCCAAATCCATCCATAATGACCTTATTTGATTTACATTCAAAGACACAGATTTTAAAGAAATTTAAAGAATCATAATGTCCTTTTTATTATTTCGTCAATTTCTTTTTTAAATGTATCCATAAAATCATTGAGCGCTTCTTCCTTTATAACAGAAGGTACACTTGTTATACCGATCTTTGCTGTGACCTTTGCCATCTTTGCCATTGAATCATATTCCTTTATTTTTGCCTCCATTAATTCTTCTATTACCTCACTTATCTGTTTCTTTAATTCTGCATCCTCATTTATTCTCTTTCTGATGTATTCTTTTATAAGATCCTTAAATACATCGTGAATTGCCTCAAAATACATATCCTCGGAGGGACCTGAATTCATAACGTTGTCAATGTATTCGTTTATACTTTTTGCCATACTACATTAATTAAATGAAGTAATTAAAGTTTAATGGATTTAAACAAAATTTTATTATAGCTATAAATATTCATGTCTTATGAAAAGAAAGATATTCCTTATAGGAATTGTTATGATAATTATCGGCATTGCACTTGTTGCCGGGGGTATTGCTTATTTTGAGGATTCGTTCAGTTCACATTCAAGTACTTCATTTACAGAATATAAGGCCACAGGACTCAATTATTCAAAGAATATGTCTTTAAAAGCAGGAACGCTGCTCATGATAGAAGACTCTGCATCGCACTCGGCATTAATAAAAAGCTCCAATATAAGCTCTGTAAAAAATGACTCTGACCTCTCCACTTTTACTGCACAGTCTCCAACTGATACGGATGACAGCATAGAAATTTACATAATTGCCAGTACCGGAACATACAGCTATGTTTATTTTAACGGCACGACTGTTCCACACTACAGTGAGATATCAGGGTCTCAATACGATACCACCGCCGCACTTGTTACTCCGGGAATTTTAATTGGAATAATCGGTTTAATAATTATGATTTATGGGCTTGTAAAAAAGGATAAACCAAAAAATCCATATGCATCTGATGACCCGTATAATATTGACAATATAAAAATTTAAAATTTTAAGCTATTTTTGCTTGAATTTTTATAACCGTGATTTTTTTTATTAAATTCTATTATTATAAATGCAAACATGAATACCGATGATATTAATATTGCAATTGCAGCATTTAATGCCTCGTTTCCAATTGTAAGTATAACAGGATAGATAAATCCTGCAACAGCCGAAAAATTCATGCTTGGCCCTATTTTGGATGCCTCGACATTCAAATTTCTGCTTATTACAGGTAAAATTGAATTGAGACCGAGGCCGAATATTGTAAACAATACTGCAAAGGCGATGCTGCCTGTTCCAAAGAATATTAATGCGCTGGCTGCAACAACAATAAGTGATGGAAACATTACTTTTTTAAGTGAATAGTGAGTAACAAAATATGGAATTGCAAGGTATGCAAAAATGGCAAGAGTATATGCTATGGTTGATTCAATAAACGCTCCGGTTTTTATATATGAGGGAATTATTTCCAGAACATATGCCGGTGTGAAACCGAGAAGAAATACAACAAAAACCTTTAAAGAGAAGTCAAAATTAACTTTTTTCAGGTGTGGTGATATAACATTATGCTTCTTTGAAAATAGAACTGCAGGAACGAATATTATTCCGAAAAGTGAAACAAGCTCCCACGAGCCCAGAGACATAAAAAGTATTGCACCTATGAGCCAGCCTATTGCCCAGCCGCCCATTGTAAGCCCTATTACATTTCTATTCTGTGTAATTGAAGCGACCTCTATTGCACCTGAAGTGGCAAGACCGAATAGTATACCTATTACAAACCTTGAGATAAAAAGTTCAACAAAAAGTGTTTCAAATGCCATCAGAAAGGAAATAATTGCCATTACAGAAATAGATAAAAGTGCAAGCCTCGGTACACCGATTTTACCAAGTTGCGAATAGATAAACGGTGTAAACATTCGTCCTATAAATGGAATGCCAAGAAGTATAAATGATTCAAGATATGAAAAATGCAATGTATTTACAATGTTGGTGATAAAAAACGCAAAGTCCATCAAAAAAAATGTTGCTATGGAATATGTAAATACCGGCAGAATCTTATTGAATTCATCCGGATTAATGTGAATATTTTTTAATTGAATACTAAACATATTTACTAAAATTCATGGTGAATATTTATACGTTATTCTTTATATTATTATTTATATATCAAATGGAAGAAAATAAAATAAAATCTTTATTCTTTTTTTTAGTAAGATGGAACATTTTCATCCATTTACATGTATATATACATTGCCTGTTCTTTATGAACATTATGATAGTGAGAAACATACAGGCCAAATCTACACGCTATTTTAAAAGTATTATATAATTTATTTTCTGATTTCTCCATTTATTTTTTGTTTCATTATACCGGTAATGAAATTTAAGTACAGTACGGAAAGTTTAAATATTAATACGAGAACTGTAAAAATTGTACTAAAATAGTAATAAATTTATAATGAAACTGCATATATTGCCATGAATACAGTTGAGAAAATACTTAAAAACCATTCAGTTGAAAAGGTAAGTGATGTTTCACCCGGCGACATAGTAACTGTAAATGTCGATAAAGCAATAATTGTTGATATGGCGGCACTGCACCCGGAATTTGTTAACAATCCTCCTGTAAAACCCTTTGATAAAAATAAAATAGCAATTGTATTTGACCATTACGTGCCGCCGCCGAACATAGAGATAGCGGACAGGGTAAATAAGCTAAGGAAGCTTGTGGATATGTGGGGCATTAAGGATTTTTATGACATCGGCAGGGGCGGCATTTCACACACCATTGGCGGTGAACTTGGCTGGTTTAAACCTGGCAGTCTTATTGCCAATACAGATTCACATACTGTTGCGACAGGTGCATTCAATACGCTTGGAAGGGGACTGGGAACGCCGGAAATTATGAATATAATAGCCACCGGCAAAACATGGTACTCTGTTGGCGAAACAGTAAAGGTAAATATTAATGGAAAGATGAGAAAAAATGTATCAGCAAAGGACATTTTCTTTGCAATGGCGATGCTCACCGGCGACATACCGAATAAAAACATTGAATTTTTTGGAAACGGTATAAAAAATTTAAATATTGACCAGAGGTCTTCAATATCGACAATGTGCGCAGAAGTAAGTGCCGAATTTGCTTTATTTCCACTGGATAATGTTCTTAAAAGTTATCTTGAATCCAGAAATATATATGATTACAGGCTGGAATATTCGGATTCTGATGAGGTATATGCCGGAGAATACAATATTGAAATGGATAAAGTTGAGCCGATGGTGGCAATGCCGGATAGAATTATAAACAATATAAAACCAGTTTCAGAATTGAATAAAACAGAAATAGATGTAGCTGTTGTTGGTTCATGCGCAAATGGAAGGCTTTCTGATCTAAAAGATGTTGCAGAAGTACTTAAAAACAGGAAGGTTAATCCTCATGTCAGATTCATTGTTACCCCGGCGTCCATGAATATTTATAAAGAAGCACTGGAACTCGGATATATAGATACAATTGTTAAGGCAAATGCACTGGTGACAAATCCAACATGCGGTGCCTGCCTTGGAGGCCATATGGGTGTGGTCGGTAAAAACGATACTGTAATAAGCTCCACAACAAGAAATTTTAAAGGGCGCATGGGCTCGTCCGGTGCAAGGATATACCTTGCGTCATCAGAGACTGTTGCAGCTTCTGCAGTATCAGGTTATATAACAGGTGATTTAAATGAATAATATAACTGGAAGAGTATGGAAATTTGGCGATGATATAAATACGGATTTAATGTATCCACAGATATGCTATACACTCCATGAGGAGGAAAAGCCATTATATGCAATGCACGCGAACAGGCCGGAATGGGCGGCCATGGTTAAAGCAGGTGATATTATAATAGCAGGAAAAAATTTTGGCACAGGATCCAGCAGGCCGGCGGCAGATAATATTAAAAACCTCGGCATAGCCTGCGTCCTTGCAGAATCAATAAACGGGCTCTTTCTCAGAAATTCCGTAAATTCCGGATTTATGTCTCTTGAGGTTCCTGGAATTACTGATTTTTTAGATGAGGGTGATATTGCCACAGTAAATTTCAGTTTAAACAAAATTGAGGGAAAAAACGGTTCTATAGATTTTAAACCATTGCCAGAATTTCTTATGGATATAATAGAGAACGGCGGCATTATAAAAATATTAAGAAATAAAGGGCTTCTCGGAGACCCTTTATGATGGCATTGCAGTCCCGATATTGTTTTTAACAAGTATTATCAACGGTATAAAAACAAGCCCCATTACTCCAAGGACAGTCCATGCAACTTTATAGTTATAGTCAGACAGCAGTACAGTAAATATAACAGGAACTGTAACTGCAACAAGCAATTGTACTGTATTTACAAATGAAAGTGTGAGCGATACGAGGTCACGCCTGGCAAGATAGCGTATAAATGTATATGTAATTGAAAATCCGTATACTGTTAACATGCCAATGGCCACTGAAAATATTGCAAGAAAGATTATACTGTGGAAGAATGCAAGTAATATAAGAGATGATGATGTTATTGCATTTATTGCTATAAATGTTGCAATTTTATGCTTTGTTCTTGCAAAGTGATAACCTCCTATTATTCCGCCGGGAAAGCCTATTAAAAGGAATAATGATGATATGGAACCGGAAAATGAAGAACTGTAGTGTATTGATTCCAGATAATATACAAAAAACTGGCCTATTATTGTCTCTGTAATCATAACTCCTATCCCTATAAAGGCAATTAGAATTATTATTTTTGATGAAAAAACCTTCTTGAAGCTTTTAAATATATCGGATTTTTCTGTTTTTACATCCTTTATATCTTTGAAAAGTAAAACAAGCACAATAAAAAGAGCCATTGTCACAATACCTGCAATAATAAACGGTATTTTATAGCCAAGATACTGGTCAAGTATTGCCCAGCCGATAACTCCTATGCCGCCGCCCACATTGAACGCACCGTTGTAAATTCCTATATGTAATGTATATTTATCTTCAGGAACAATTGATGCCAGAAGGCTTAATGCCGGTGAGAAAAAAAGAGCTGCGGATATGCCCGCGAAAAATCTGGAAATTATTAATTCAGTAAAGTTTATGGATAGCCCGGATGTTATTGCAAATACAGATACAAATAAAAGACCGATTAAAGATGTGGTTTTATCGCCGATAACTGAGGATAAATAACCGCCAAGAACCTGGAAAACTGCTATTCCAATATAAAATGCTGTAACAAGCGCACCCAGGTCAACAACTGAAACATTCATTGCAACTTTTATATATTCGAGTGCCGGAGCCATATCCATCCAGTTAAGAGCGTAAAGAGCCCTCGCAGCATGAACCATACCTGCCCTGGCGCGATAATCCATTTCACGTAATTTTTACACTGTTAATAAACATATTTGGAGAATATGAATCAATAAATACTAAAAAATTCAAACATAATACTTTTCAAGTTTATTATAGATATTATCATCATGTATCATTGATTTCAATTTTTTTAACATTTTATCTGTGTCATAGCTGAAACGTTTAAATAAAATAGAATTTTCTTCACTGTCAATTATTGCATATGACGGTTTATTTATAAAATCCCTCGGCTGTCCGGCACTTCCGGGATTTATTATTTTATTTCTGTACATCATCATGAAATGTGTATGTCCTATCAATATATAGTCATAAGAATTAAAGAAGTTTTTATCTCTAAAAACTTTTTCTGCCTCATTTGCAAAGAGATAGCCATCAAGATTGTTATATGGCGATGCATGTGTTAAATATAATTTCATTCCTGCAAAATCCATTGTATAATTCAGCTTAAATGTCTTCAAATATTCAATGTCCTGACTGGATAATACTTTCATTGATATTTCCTTTCTTGTATAGTTGCTTAATTCAAGCATATCAAATGAGCAGTTGCATGATGTGTTATTTATTACTGCATTGTCGTGGTTCCCCATTATATTTACACTGCTGTTTTCTCTTAACAGATCTATAACCTTATCCGGCTCGGGTCCATAGTCCACGGCATCTCCAAGAAAAACCATATCATCATATTTTTCTCTTTTGCAGACTTCAGAAATCGCATCATAATTTCCATGTATATCAGAAACAATTAATAGTTTCATGAATACATATTATGTATGTATATATAAATAATATGAAATGTTTTTCATATGAAAATATTTTTATATAGAATATGCATTGCCATTAAATGCCGAAAATTGGTACAGATAATATTTTTAAAATGCTTGGAGACAGCACAAGACTGGAAATTGTAAGACTTTTAATAGACAATAAAATGACTGTAAATAATATAGTTTCCATGATTAAATGCGAACAGCCGCTGGTTTCACATAAACTTAAGGAATTGAGGGAAACTGGCATCTTAAAAAGCTACAGGGTGGGAAAAAATATAGTATATGAAATATCCGATGAAGCAATTATTGATGTTATAAAATCAGCAGAGAAGGCAGGAAATATTATGGAAAATATATGCAATTGTGCCGAATGTGAAGATAAACCATGAGGCTATTCTTTTATATTGCACTGATAATATTTGTTATAACACTGCTTCTTGTTCTTAAAAAGCCAAAGAATATAGGAATAGGTTATTCAGCACTTGCCGGCGCTTTCATTACAATTATTCTTGGCATATCCACATTAAAGGATATAATTTCTGTCTGGGATATAGTGTGGAATGCCACCTTCACATTCATATCAATAATCATAATCTCATTAATACTGGATGAGGCAGGCTTCTTTGAATACATAGCATATAAAATTGCAATTTATGCAGCAGGAAATACAAAAAAATTATTCATTTTAATAGTGCTTCTCGGTTCTCTTATATCTGCCATATTTGCAAATGACGGCACTGCCCTTATACTTACACCGATTGTTTATTCCATACTTTACAGGTCAAATTTTGACAATAAAAAAATATTGCCTTTTATTATGGCAACAGGCTTCATTGCCGATACGGCATCAATTCCGTTTCTGGTAAGCAACCTTGTCAATCTTGTCACTGCAGGTTATTTTCATATAACATTTCTTGAATACAGCAGTGTTATGTTCATTCCTGACTTAGTATCAATAACAGTCAGCCTTGCAGTTCTTTATTTATATTACAGGAAGGCTATAGGAGAGGAATATAAAATTGATAAAAACATAGACCCCAAAAAATTTATAAAAGATCCAATTATATTTAAAATAGCCATACCTTTCATTGTAATAATCATGGCATTATATTTCATCTCGGGTTTTATTTCTGTGCCTGTATCATTTATTGCTATGCCATTTGCATTGTTTTTCTATATTATTGCCAGACATAACGGAAACATAGATGCAAATAATATTATAAAAATAGCACCATGGCAGATTGTATTATTCTCACTTGGCATGTATATCATCGTATTCGGGTTAAGCAATGAGGGGCTCGGTATAATTTATACCGGCATACTGGAGGTTTTATCATCTCTTCCGGGACCACTGGCAATAATTAGCTCCGGCTTTTTCTTTGCATTAAATGCAGCAGTTATGAATAATCTCCCATCGGTAATGCTGGGTGATCTGGCAATATCGGGACTGAAAAATCCCGGTATGCTGATTTATGCAAATATAATCGGCAATGACATAGGCCCCAAATTTACACCTATTGGTTCCCTTGCGACATTATTATGGCTTTATACTCTGGAGAGGAAGAATGCCATTAAAATATCATTTAAATATTATATGAAAACAGGTTTAATTCTTGCAGTTCCAACTCTCCTTGCAACTTTAATTTCGTTATATATGATTTCACTGTTCTAATTCACTGAGAACTTTTAAATCATCCTCTGTATATATTTTATTGTTATTTTTTATTTTTTCAAGTAGAACGCTAATCTGTTCTTCTTTAAGATTTATGCCGAGTGATGATAATTTTGCTTTAAGAGCATGCCTCCCGGAATATTTGTCTATCGTAAAATTACGGCTCATGCCGAAGGTCTCCGGTGATACAAATTCATAGGTTTCGGGATTATTTATAATTCCGTCAACATGCACACCTGATTTATGTGTGAATGCGTTTATGCCGGTAACAGGATAGTTTACCTGATTTTTAATGCCGCTGTAATTCTCAACCATTAATGAAATACTCTTTACCATTTCCGGTTTTATAACATCATAATGAAGATGGTAGTGCGCAAGGGCCGCGAAGACCTGTGTGGGTGTTATACCGACACGCTCTCCCAGGCCGTTAAATGTTGTATGAATAATTGTTGCACCGCACTGTACTGCAACAAGGCTATTGGCTGCTGCCATTCCCATATCGTTATGAGCATGGAAATCATATTCCACACCGCTTATGTCCATAATATTATTGAATATATACTGTGTTTCCTCAGGTGTTAAAATACCAAGTGTATCGGCAATTGAAACACGGTCCGCACCTGCAGCTATGGCTGTTTTTATTACATTCCTGAGGAAATTTATATCCGTTCTTGAAGCATCCTCTGCAGTAAACCGGACCTTAATACCTTTTGAATGTGCATAGTTTACAGCATCATAAATTATATTTAATGCATCCTCCCTGCTTTTGTGTGTCTTGTATTTTAAATGGTAATCGCTGACACCGTAGAATATGGCTATTCTATCAACATTGAGTGACGCAGCAGAATCAACATCTGCATTGACCGCCCTGCTGTGCCCTATTATCTCTGAATTTATAATCCCGGAATTTTTTAATTCCATGATTTTTGCTATTGCATTATAAATATCATGAGATACAAGTGGATGACCCACTTCTATCATTTTAACTCCTGCATCTGAAAGTGCCTCTGCAAGAGAAACCCTCTGTTCCTGTGTGAAGAGAACTCCCGGTGTCTGTTCACCTTCTCTTAATGTTGACTCCAGTATACCTGCCTTAATTGACATGTTATCGGGAGTATATGTATTCCATATAAATAAAATTTTCGTATTTATTTTACTAATTTCGTATTAGTTAGGAGTACAGTTACCATACAGGTAATTCAAAAATTATTTTTAAAGCATTCAAACTGCGTGCCACTTCCTGAATTAACTGAATAATATAAAAAGAAAAAACTATTATTATGTTTTCTATAGTGTTGATTTATGATACTGGCTGTCGATGGCGGTGGAACTAAAACTGTAGCTGTAATTATAGATGAATCAAAGTATAATCTTTTAGGTATCGGTGTTTCAGGCCCAAGCAATGTAAGAAGTGTTTCCGCAGTTACTTCAAGGAGAAATATATTGAAGGCCATTAAAAATGCAGAAAAGATGGCTGGCATGGTAAATATAGACAGCTCAATTTATGGCATAGCCGGTTATGGCGATTCAACATTATATACTGCTGAATTGAATTCCATAGTGGAATCAATAGACAAATTGTCGCCCTCAAATCCAGTTATAACAAATGACGGAGAGGCTGCTGTTTACCTTATAACACTTGGAGGCAACGGCATTGTTACCGCTATCGGCACCGGTTCCGTCGGTGCATACATAAAAAATGGTAAACTTCAAAGAATCGGCGGCTGGAGCTATCTTACAGATGATATAGCATCGGCATACTGGATTGCAAGAAAGGGAATACAGATGGCTGAAAAAAGCAGTGACGGGCTCATAGGCAATACAGTACTGATTAACAGGCTTGAAGATTATTTTAAGCTGCCGCTGCGTGACCTTGTTGCTGATATGGAATCGCATTTCAATAAAAGAGTAATGGCATCTCTTGCCATACTTGTGGATGAATGCGCAGAGCAGGGTGATGAAATATCAATAAATGTTTTAAATATGGCATTTAATGGAATAAAATTAATGATTGACGGAATGAAGAGGCAGTTCGATCACGATGTGCCTGTGGGTTCTGTTGGCGGCGTCATGCAATCAGGAATAATTAATAACCTTTTGAAAAATGAATATAAAAACATTGAAATATTCTATGGTTACCATGTTGCGATTGGAAATGCTTTAAAATTATTAAATGTTAGAGATATTTATATTAGAAATTCACTGATTGAACAGTTAAATTCCAGGATAAAATTCCTTTCAAATAATGAAAAAGAACTTCTGTTTTTGAAATAATATCTTTTTTTTAAAAAGATATGTTTTTATAGTGATATTACATGTATAATAATGAAGTTCCATCTTTCAGATATGTTAATACTTGAACAGCTGGAATCCGGGCCAAAGAAGCCTTACAGGATAATAAAAGGGATTATGTCTAAATTCGAAGTTGATTACAAACCAAGTACCGGCATGATTTACCCCGCACTTGATCGTTTAGTGAAGGCGGGTTATGTAGTTAAGAATTCAAATGAATTCAGTATAACATCTGAAGGATATAATCATATCAGAGAGAACAGCGAAGAATATAAAAAAATGACTGAAATCTTTTTATATAACAAGTTATTCTTTAAGAATTTAAGAAAATCGATTAAGGATATGTTTGCTGCAATAAAGGAAGCTGACAGAAATTATATAGAATCAAATCAGGATATTATTCTTAAAAAAATAAGCGCAATAACAGATGAAATAAAAAATCATGGAGGAAATTAAAATGGAATACAGCATAGAAATAGAAAATATTACAAAAATATTCAATGGAAAGGTAAAAGCAGTTGACGGTGTCAGCCTTAAGATAGTTAAGGGACAGATTTACGGTCTTCTAGGACAGAATGGGGCAGGCAAATCCACATTAATAAAGATGTTAACGGGCAGTATTAAGCCGACTTCAGGAACGGCAAAAATTGCAGGGCTGGACCTTATCCACGATTCTATGAAAATAAGAAGGATAACAGGTGTGGTTCCGCAGGACTTAACAACGGACGGAGACCTGAGCGGAAAAGAAAATCTTAAACTAATAGCAGACCTCTATGATATTCCGAAAAAAGAAGCACTCGAAAGAATTGACCTTCTTCTTCATATGGTAGATCTTTATGATGTCAAGGACAGACATGCCGAAAACTATTCCGGCGGTATGAGGAAAAGGCTTGAGCTCGCATGTGGTCTTATGAACACGCCGGAAGTATTGTTTTTAGATGAACCAACGCTTGGCCTTGATGTAACGACAAGAGAAAATTTATGGAAATATATAAGATCCGTTCAGAAAGAATTTGATATAACAATAATTTTAACGTCGCATTATTTAGATGAGGTAGATGCACTTGCAAGTGAATTATCTATAATAGACCATGGTAAAATACTGGTCTCCGGAACATCAACAGAGCTTAAAAACAGTTTAAAAGGTGATATAATAACATTGAGAGTAAAAACCGACGAAGAATACGAGAAATTGAAAAATTTCAAAGATGCAACAGAAATGAAGAAAATGGAAACAGGTGATATAAGAATGAAGGTTAGCAACTCCGATGAAGTTCTTCCCAAACTGATGGCTTTTCTTGCACAGAATGGCATATCGCCGGATTCAATAAACATAAGGAAACCATCACTGGATGAAGTATTTATTGAATACACCGGCAGAAATATAAACACAGAACAGGAAAAACCGGATTATGCAAAATTAATGATGGGAGGTAAATAAAATGGGCGGCCTGATTCCCCTTACAGTAAGGGATTTAAAGAGGTGGTACAGAAATCCTGTATCGGCCGTTGTAGGAGTAATACAGCCGATTTTCTGGATAGTTTTATTTGGCAGTGCATTTGATATAGCAAAATTTGGAGGTGCTGCATCATCTGCATTTTTTGAGGGAGCGCCTGACTATATTACATATCTTATGGGAGGAATACTTACAATTATAGGTTTATTCACAGGTATGTTTTCCGGGGTGAATATAATATGGGACAGAAGGCTCGGTATTCTTCAGAGATTTTTAATTGCACCGATAAACCGTGCGTCAATCGTTTTTTCAAGGATATTATCATCTGTTGTAAGAATAGTTATCCAGATAATCATATTGTTTGCTGTTGCACTTGTCATACCTGATGGATTAAAAATAGACCACGGTTTGACTGCCATGGATATAATTATAATTATCTCTGCCGTGCTCATGATATCATTTATATTCTCATCGCTTTTCAGCATTATAGCTGTAAGGACAACAAAAATGGAATCAATATTTGGTATAGTGAATTTAATCAATCTGCCATTAATGTTTGCGAGCTATGCAATGTTTCCTCCCGATCTCATGGCGAACTGGCTCTCAAATGTGGCAAAATACAACCCTGTTTCATGGTCCGCACAGTCAATAAGGCTTGTTTTAATACATGGCAATTTAAGTTCAGGTGAGGCTCATACTGTGCTTTTATACATGCTTGGACTTCTTGCTTTATCTATATTTATGCTTATAATGACATATGTGATATCAAACAAGGAGATAAGGGAATAAAATATTTTTTTTATTTATCAAAACATGAGCATTTATTAATTTTCTCTTCTATTTCATTTTTAGAAACATTTCCCTGTATTTTTATTACTGCATGCCCGTCAACTTCATAGACGCCAATCTTATTATTTTTTAGGAAATCCCCTGAACAGCATGAATTTTTGCCTGATGAACAGGATTGAATGGTTGCATTCACGTCGTCAATATCCGATGTACCGGGCATTATTATTTCAACGCCGTTGTTTTTCTGTATAACTTTCTTTTCTTCCATAGTTATCATGTACTTTAATGCTAATCTATTATTTATTGACCATTTTACAGTTATATCCCTCTTCACTTTTATATATATTGCAGTCATCGCTTATTCTTTTGAGTGTTCTTGAAAGAATCTCCTGATGCATATGGCTTTTTTCCTTTAATCTTGTAAACCTGATAGGGCCATCACTGCATATGATGCTGCAAACTTTTTTACCCCGATCGCTTATTTCACCGGTAAAGCAAATTGAATTCATAAAAATAAATCATTTCATACTATAAATTGACTTCTTTTTAAATTATGATATTACAGTTCCATTGCATTTTCCATTAGTTAGTATATTCTTATATTCTTCCATATTATTTCCGTCAACAACGAAAATTTTAATGCCCGCACGCCTGGCAATTGTTAATGATGTTATATCCATAAAATTATTTGTTCCGGCACCTTTTGAATTTAAAATTGAAAGGTCTATCGCATCATTATAACTCAGAGATGAAAATTTCTTTGCATTTTTATCCTCTTTTGGGTCGGATGAATAAACGCCGTCCACCGATGTTGCATTTATAAGAATCTTTGCACCGATTCTCTCTGCAAGGAGCATGGCAACCGTATCTGTTGTATGCCCCGGCTCTGTTCCGCCCATTACTACATAGCGGTAATTGTGGATTAATTCAGCTGCATCGTTTATATTTGTGGGTATTTTTGAGTTTACATCATCAAAAAATGTGGACATTGCAAGTGCATTTATCCTTGTTGCATTTATGCCTATTTCATCAAGTATATTATCGTTGACTTTGTATTTTTTTAAATCCAAAATATATGTTCTTGCAAGCTTTCCACCGCCAACAACCACACCGATTTTATCGTAGGATTTTATGCCCGCCATCGTTTTTGAAAATTCCTGCATTAAATCAAGGTTCAAACTCTCTTTTGAAATTATGGAACCGCCAAGTGAAATTACTACTCTCTTCATCAGATTTCATTAAGGTTAAATATTATTATAAAATTTTCTATAATGGATGACGATGATTTCAAGCAATACGAATTTAAAAAAGCCATGGAGGAATTATCTAAATTACATGGCAGGGGAACAGAACTAATTTCACTTTACATTCCACCGGATAAACAAATTTCCGATGTTGTTCAGTATTTAAGAGAGGAATTTTCAACATCTTCAAATATAAAATCAAAAACAACAAGGAAAAATGTCCTTGGTGCCATAGAATCTATAATGTCGCGGTTAAAATATTATAAACAGCCGCCGGAGCACGGCCTTGCATTCTTTGTCGGCCATGTGGCAACGCGAGGTGACCAGACAGAGATGTATACAAAGATTATCGAGCCGCCGCAGCCAATACAGACATTCCTTTACAAATGTGATTCAAACTTCCATTTAGAGCAGTTAACTGACCAGCTCAGGGAAAAGGAGCTTTACGGTCTTATTGTTATAGACAGAAAGGAAGCCACTGTCGGTTTCTTAAAGGGCACAAAAATTGAGGTTGCAGATTATGAATATTCTCTTGTTCCAGGCAAGCATCACCAGGGTGGACAATCGTCACGAAGGTTTCAGAGACTTATAGAGCAGGCTGCAAATGAATTTTTCAGGAAGATGGGAGAGATTTCCAATAATACATTTATGCCGGTAATAAAAGATATAATAACAATTTTTGTTGGCGGACCGGGGGCAACAAAGGAGTATTTTGTAGAAAAAGATTATCTCAATAATGACGTAAAAGCCAAAATCAAGGATCTATTTGATATAGGATACACTGATGAATCCGGATTGAGGGAACTTGTTGACAAGGCTTCCGGCTCAATAAAGGACATGAGAATAACCAGAGAAAAGGAGATTATAAACCGATTTTTAAGAGAAATTAAAAAGAATGACGGCGGTCTTGGTGTCTATGGAGAGGATGCAATAATAAATGCATTGAAAATAAAGAACATAGAACTTTTAATAATTTCTGACAGCATAAGAAAAAGGAAGTACTTTTATAAATGCCCGGTATGCAATGCAGAAAAAACATTCACGGACGAACCTGAGGAACAGCCATTATGCGATAATGATGAAACCCCGATGAACTTTGAGAAAGAGGATGATTTTATTGAGGATTTGTATAAGATGGCTGAAAGTGCAGGTACAAAGGTTGAAATGGTATCCGAGGACAGTGATGAGGGCAGACTATTAAAAACAGCATTTGGCGGCCTGGCCGGAATATTAAGATATGTACCCGAAAATAGAATTATTACATAAAAATCTAATTTTATACTCTGGATTCACAAAAAAAATATAAATATATATTTTCTATAACTCTTTGTGAATCCATTTTTCTTATTTTTCAAGAAATTTCGGAAGTATTCAAGAAGCCACATAATAAAAGCATCAATTCTATCCATAGCTGTTATTATTTACTCGGTTTTTTCAGAATTTTATATTGAGAATACCATTGCGGACAGTGGAATACATTCACTTTTTACAAGCCTCTGGTGGACCATGCAAACCATTACAACGGTTGGCTACGGTGATACACCTGTTTACGGCGTCATCGGAAGGACAAACGGCATATTAATTATGGTTATCGGCATCGGTTCTTTGGGTTATTTAACAGCAGGAATAACAAGCATGTTAATAGATATAAGGTTGTCATCAAAAATGGGTGATAGAATGGCTGTAGAAAAAAAACACATAATAATGTGCAATTACAATGAAAGCACAAAAAAAGTCCTTGAGAAAATTAAAGGTGACGGTATAGAAATTGTCATAATGAATGAGAATGAAATAAAAGGGAACAATGAATTTACATATATAAAGGGAAGTTTTCTTAAGGAAAAAGACCTGATAAGGGCAGGAATTGAAAGAGCAACTTCAATTATATTGTTTCCGAGAGAGGAAGAAAAAGATCAGATGGGAATGGATTCAGAAACAATTTTATCAGCAATGATTGTAAGGAAATTGAATAAAAATATCAGAATTATAGGAGAAATACTTAATCCTGACAGCAGGGTACACGCAGAACAATTCATGGACGATATAATTGTAAAGGGTGATGTATCATCAATGCTTATATACTCATCCATAAATATTCCGGGCATTCCTGAATTTTTAAACGAACTTTTAATGTCCAAGAATATTATAGAGGAAAAAATAAATGAGAATTTTAAAAACATGAGCTATAATGATTTTATATCCAAAATGGAGAAGGAAAATAAAATTGTTCTCGGCTTCCGTGACGGTGATAAAATTTATCTGAGAAAAAATTCTGATGATAAAGTAAATAAAGAAAGCTATATATTCATAAAATCATAAAAAATTAAATAAAAATACTGAAAATTACTGGTATAAACCAAGATCTTCCGTTCTCTTCTTTTCACTTATGTCCCTGCCCATTGTTGCTGCAAGGTCATTATAGAATTTAATCACATTTTTATCCACAGACGGCCTGATTGTTTTCATTGCTTTAAAGAAGTCTTCCTGATTTACCTCAACAGCATCCGGATTGCTCCTGTAAGCCATCATTCCTGCCTCCCTGCAGAGATTTTCAAGGTCAGCACCAACATAGCCTTCCGTCTTTCTTGCTATATCTGCAAGATCGACATCCTTTGATAATGGCATCTTTTTAGTGTGAACTTCAAGGATTCTCTTCCTTCCTGCCTCATCGGGCGGCGGTATGTACATTATCTTGTCAAACCTGCCCGCCCTTAATAATGCAGGGTCTATTATATCCGGCCTGTTGGTTGCCGCTATTACAACAACGCCATTGAGCACTTCTATACCATCCATTGAGGTCAGTAATTGATTTACTATTCTCTCTGTCACTCCGGAATCCATGGATGCTCCTCTTCTCGGTGCTATTGAATCTATTTCATCCATAAATATAATTGCCGGTGAAACCTGTTTGGCCTTTTTGAATATTTCCCTTACAGCCTTTTCGCTCTCACCAACCCATTTTGACAGTACTTCGGGACCCTTTACAGAGATGAAATTTGCATTGCTTTCATTTGCAACAGCCTTGGCAAGCAGCGTCTTTCCTGTTCCCGGTGGACCATATAAAAGAAATCCCTTTGGAGCACGTATGCCGAGCCTTGTAAATACATCGGGCTTGATCAGTGGAAGTTCTACAGCCTCTCTGAGCTCTGATTTTACATTTTCAAGCCCGCCTATATCGTTCCATTTTACCGTGGGAACTTCCACTGTTACTTCCCTCAGACTGCTTGGTTCTATTGCTTTTAATGCTTCCATGAAATCATCTTCAGTGACAATCATCTTTTCAAGAACCTCAGTTGGTATTGGTTTATCCAGGTCAATTTCGGGTAGATATCTTCTGAGTGCATTCATTGCAGATTCCCTTGTCAATGCTGCAAGGTCCGCACCGACGAATCCATATGTTATGTCTCCAATTCTGCTGAAAAATTCGCTCTCCTGTTCATCTGTCATTCCCAGTGGCATTCCCCTTGTATGGATTGCAAGAATTTCCATTCTGCCTTTTTTATCAGGGACGCCTATAACAATTTCCCTGTCAAATCTTCCCGGCCTTCTTAAAGCAGGATCAACTGCATCAAGCCTGTTTGTTGCGCCTATTACTATAACATGGCCGCGGTCCTTTAATCCATCCATTAATGTTAGAAGCTGTGCAACAACCCTTCTCTCAACTTCTCCCTGAACATCTTCCCTTTTTGGAGCTATTGAATCTATTTCATCTATAAATATAATTGACGGTTCCGATTCGTCTGCCTTCTGGAATATTTCCCTTAATTTCTGCTCGCTCTGACCGTAGTATTTGCTCATTATTTCAGGACCGTTTATTGCAAAGAAGTTTGCACCGCTTTCATTAGCAACAGCCTTTGCTATTAGCGTCTTTCCTGTTCCCGGAGGACCATTTAAAAGAACACCTTTCGGCGGTGTGATTCCAAGCCTTTCAAAGAGTTCGGGATGCTTTAAAGGAAGTTCTATAATTTCCCTTATCTTGCCCAGCTGGTCAGATAAACCGCCAATATCCTCATAGCTTACTTTTGTGACCTCTTCAAGAACCTCGGATGCAGGATCTTCCCTTATCTCCACCTGCGTATCCTCAACAACTTCCACAGGTATCTTGCTTGGTATTGTCTTTATTACTTTAAATAAAAGACCTGTATGGCCTGCAAGTGTTAGTCCCGGAACACTTATACTGTCCTGCTCTATAAGCGGCCTTCTTATAAGTGCTTTCTGAACAAAATCGTCAATGCCCTCGCCAAAGCGAAGTTTCTGATCCTTTCTTATTATGGGTGCAAGAACAACCTTTTTTGCCTCTTCTGCATCCACCTTGCTTACCTTAACTTTATCACCGATGGATGCACCGCAGTGATGCCATCATTTGCTTTCATATTCCTATATTTACTCTATAGTATTTTAAAATATTGATATACACATACATTTGTAGTGTTTTAATGAAATCAAAGGGGAAAACAGGTTATAATAAATTATAACAAATATTTCGAAATAATTGACACCAATAGAATACCGGAATTAATATACTGAATTTAAACCCGGCACAGGATATGACCTGATATTACTCCAATAATTTGGTATTTTAATAATTTTCAGAGTTTGATTAATTTACATACCATGTTGAGAAAATCTTCGGATGTTTTGAACATTATCCGATTCAATGGTTAAATGGCAATTATACACGCATGATTTTAAAATTCTGTTCTAATCCGGTAAAGAGATAATAATTTGAATCTGTTCAGGCATCAATGAGCTCTATCAGAATTGTTAAAAGATAGAATATTCTATATAGGATATATATTTATTTTAATTTATAATGATCAAAAAAAATAGCAAATAAATATTTTATTAAAATTTAGAAATAATTAAAAATATTAAAAAATTAATATATTTTAGGAACAGCCATTTCTATAGACATAAATATTGTGTATAATGGCATATATGTACTCAGTGATTCTTGTGGAAGCGATACTGTCATTATGTTGTAATAGTATGCTGATGTTATTGCATTGAATGTAAAGTTATGCACATAGGGCTGTACAAAGTATACATCATCAGGCATTGGCAGCCACATATATGCATACTGGTCATATGTTAGATTTTGAACAGTATACATTTCTTTCTCCTGAGCTGGTGTGCTTTCAAAGTCGAGGTGTGAGAATATTGTCTGTAATGTTGAGTTATCTACCCACGCATCATTTCCTCCAAATGCTCCACCATCAGCTACATCATATATTGCTATTAACTGCTGTCCTATTGGGTCCGGATAATCGGGTAACCATCCAAGATCAACGAAGTGTGGTGTTGAACTTGCAGTTGTCCATCCGTCCACGCTAGATTCGGTTACTAATGAGGTAGTAAAGTCAAGACCTATTAATTTAAATGAGTCTATTGCTATTGTTAATTGTTCTGTTTCTAGAGATGTTGCAGGTGATATTCCTGTTATTGTGAATTTATGTGTTGATAGATCTGTGCCGCTTGTAATTCCTAATTTCGTTCCATTTGGCAATTTAACATACATACTGTATTTATCCAGGAACAATGTTAAATTATGTTCTGCTCCTGCTAAGTTCTGTGCCGGTAATGAATAATTATTTGGATTATAGTATGCTGTGCCGTATACAGGTGATAATGGTCCCAATTCCAAGTATGCCAACGGTGTATGATTGTAATTGTTATCATATGCTTCCATTTCATCTGTGTAATTCAATGCATCATATAATGCTTCCCTGAATGTTGCATTACCTGTATATGACCTTTGAGTATTCATGGATATATAGAAAACTCCTGTTTCAGGATATACTTTAACTAGGCTTGTATTTCTATCCGCAGAAATATGATAGTCGTCTATCATTGATTTAAATGATGTTGGGCCAACTGTTGATATCTGTGATATATTCTTATCAAAGTCCTCTTCCCTGTCTGTATGTGATAATCCGTATTTTATTACTACTTTTTTTATATGAGCAGGTTGTGCTATTGATGGTACTACATTTGTATGATCTACTACCCAGTAATCGGGATTTGCCTTTAATACTATTGTTGAGAATCCTTTGCCAATGCTTGATATTACATATGGTCCTGAACCTATTACACTGTGATCATCTATATATGAGTTTGGTGAACTGGGTACAACACCGCCGTGTGCATCCACGTCTGATGGTTCCACTATATCTCCCCACCAGCCTGCTATATCAGATAAAAGATATGCGTATGGCACCATTGTATTTATTGATACATTGAAGTTTGAATTAACTACCAATGCCTGACCAGGATATGACATTACTTTCATTTCTGTTGCATTGTAATTAAAGTGTGATAATATATCTGCTAAATCTGTTGCTGCTGTTTTATATGTTAAATTTAATGAATTATTATATGTAGCTGTACCGAAGCCTGTTGTCGGGGCTTTCGGTATACTGTATCCTGCACTTCTTAATGCCTGTATTGATCCATTCGGTATCGAATATGTTGTTATTCCATAAGCTGTTCCGTTAAATAATATGCCCGGATAATCACTGGAATATGGTCCCTGGCCCATTAATATTCCTCTATAAAATGAGAACCACACTGATGATGCATTTAACTGCTGTCCATTGCTGAAGTTTGCGTAAGTTCTGAGATCGAATGTATAATTTTGATCATTAACTATTGTATAACTCGATGCTAAAACGGGAACAACTGATGTGCTGCTACCATTAAATTCTACTAATGTCTGAAACAGTGACTGGAATAAAGGTCCATTTGTGGTAAAAAATCCTGTTGCAGGATCCAACTGTTCAGGTGCTGCTGTTTGTGAAGTATCAGTAAAAACCTTTGGGGGGTGGTATAAAACAGCAAATGCTGACCCAACTATTATTACTGCCACTATAACGGCTATCACTATCTTTAAATTTTTCTTCATAAATATGTTAATTGTTATATGTATTTAAACTTTTCTTTAATAATATGGAATTTGATGTATAAGATAAATTTTAATTATATAATTATATTAATTAATATATTTAATATATTTAGAAAACCTTTTATAATTTTATTGTATGGGACAATAGCATGAATACAAACATGATTATCTACATAATTAGAAGGGCGATTTATGCTGTCGTTACATTAATCTTTATTATTGTAATAGTTTACTTTTTAATACATCTTATTGCCCCCAATCCATATTCTCTTGCAGGAATATATGCTGGCAGTGGCCATCATACAAAGGCTGAATTGAACAGTATAATAGAAGAATACCATTTAAAGGCCCCATTATATACACAGGTTCTTTATTATATCAGTAACATATTTCATGGAAATTTTGGTTATGATCCGGTATATCATGTTCCAGAAATTACCCTTATTGGAACATTTTTACCAAGAACTTTAGAACTTGTTATTCCTGCAATAATCATAGCAACTATACTTGGTCTTTATACAGGATCATTTGGTGCCTCACACAGGAGGAAAATACAGGACCAATCAGTTAAAGGTGTTTACCTTGTAACATGGGCCTCACCCCCGTTCTTTATTGCAATAGTATTGCAATTATTTTTAGCTTATGATCTTAATTTACTGCCTGCTACCGGAATGGCTAATTCGGCTCTTATACCGCCTCCCGATGTGGCAGCATTTCCATTGTTAAATGCCCTGGTTGCCGGCGATTTGGTGTATTTTGTCAGTTTAATTCATCATATGATATTACCTGTAATGGCAATAGCTTTATTGAGTTTCGGCGTTGTTACAAGATTAACAAGATCCTCCATGCTGGATGCAATGGAATCAGATTATTTCAAGTTACAATTAATGAAAGGTGTGGATAGAAAATCCGCAGTTTACGGTGCAGCCCTGAGAAATGCATCTATACCGATAATAACTTTGCTGGCGTTGACTTTTGGTTATGCAGTTGCCGGTGCAGTTGTAGTTGAAGATGTCTTTGATTATCACGGAATGGGATGGTTTATTGTTCAGGCTATATATACTTTGGATTATACCGCCATTTTAGGAACTACGGTTATAATTGCTATATCTATTATTATTGCAAATCTTGTAGCAGATATATTATATGGTATTATTGATCCGAGGGTGAGAATAAAATGATTGGGGAAGCATCAAAAGAAAGTGTCATAAAAGAAAAGAAAAAGAAAGTCGGATACCTCGGCATACTTATTAAGGATAAAAGTGCATTGATAGGTATAGTTATAGTCGGTGTTTACCTTATATGGTCTTTATTAGAGGGATTATTGCAGTATATCGGGGGATATATAGGAGACCAGGCACTTGGCTGGGCATTATTGCCATCAGATCCATTTAAGATAAATTTTAATGCGGTTTTGGAAGCCCCGTCTACAAGGTCTTTTGCTCTCATTTTCGGAACCAATGATGAGGGAGAATCAATATTGTCAAGGATGCTATATTCACTGCCAAGGGATGCAATGCTTTCTGTTATAGTTGTATTGCTGGCAATAGTAGTGGGTGCTGCGCTTGGTATAATATCAGGATATAAAGGCGGATGGATAGAAAATATAATAATGAGATTAACCGATGCATTTTTATCAATTCCTGCCCTTATACTGGTTATAGCTATTTCAATCCCATTGAAAGCAGGTTATGATGCGGTCATTATTGCATTAAGCATAGTATGGTGGCCAACTTATGCAAGATTTTTCAGAGGTCAAACACTGAAAATAAAAAATATGGATTATATGCAGGCAGCTAAAATTAACGGTGTCAGGCCATTGAGTTTATTCTTTAGATATTTATTTTTAAATAGTATTGATCCTATAATAGCATACGCAGCACTCGACTTTGGAAATGTGATTCTCACATATGCAACTTTAGCCTTCCTGGGCATAGGATTAACAATACCAATACCTGAGCTTGGTGCAATGGCTTCGAACGGATTGTTGTATCTGCCCGCTGACTGGTGGTATTCCGTCTTTCCGTCAATTACGATATTAATAATTGTGGCGGGTTTTGTACTTGTCGGCGATAGATATCAGGATGTAATAAATAACAGGATAGATTACTGAGGTGCAAAAATTGTTTCTTGAAATAAAAAACTTAAACATTTTATATAGAACCGTTAATGGTAAAGTGAACGTCCTAAACAACTTTGAACTTTCTATAGATAAAGGTGATATAATAAGTATAGTCGGTGAATCAGGATCTGGTAAAACCACTCTTGGTAGCGCAATTACAAGATTGTTGCCGCCATCTGCCGAGGAATCGGGTGAAATATACGTTGACGGGAAAGAACTTGTTAAATTGAAGGAAGAGGAAATGACTTTTATAAGGGGCACAACAATATTTATGATATTTCAGAATCCTTTAAACAGTCTTAACCCGGTTAAAACAGTGGGTTCTCAGTTAATAGAAGCCGCAAAAATAAAAGCTGAGAGAGATAAAATAACTTCAACAGAAGAAGAACTTAAAAATACTGTTATAAAAGCATTAAAATCTGTTAGACTGCCGGATGCTGAACAGATATTTAATAGATACCCACATGAATTGTCCGGGGGGCAGGTTCAGAGAGTGGTTATATCAATGGCTTTAATACTGAGGCCAAAGCTATTAATTGCTGATGAGCCTACCACTGCGCTTGATGTTACAATTCAGGCACAGGTTATAAATTTGTTAAAGGAATTGAATAAAGAATATGGAATGACAATAATTTTTATTACACATGATTTAAGTTTGGCATATGTCATGTCAAAGGAAGTTATGGTTATGTATGCCGGAAGAATTATGGAATTCAATGATTCCGATACAATAGTTAAAAAACCAATGCATCCATATACAGTGTCGTTATTAAAAAGTGTACCTGTCGATTATAAAGGAAATTCAAAATTATATTACATAAAGGGAGCACCACCCTCATTTATGAATTTGCCAAACGGATGTAAATTCAATCCCAGATGTGATAAAGTTTTTGAAAAATGCAGAAACAGTGAACCTCCATTATTGTCGCTTGGAGGAAAATACAGGGTGAGGTGCTGGCTATATGAGTGAACTTATAAAACTTAGCAATATTAAAAAGTATTATTTAACTTCGGAAAAGCAGCTTCTTGATACAATTTTTAAAAGAAATATTCCCATAGTTAGGGCTCTGGATAATGTTTCAATAGAAATTGAATCCGGAGTAATAATAAGCATAGTCGGTGAATCAGGATCGGGTAAAACAACAATGGGGAAAATTATATCCACTCTGGAAACACCGACAGAAGGAAAATTTTATTTTAAAGGTGAGAAAATCACCGGTAAAAACCTTTCAGTTGTAAGGAAGAATACAGCAATGGTATTTCAGAATCCCTATAGCTCAGTAAATCCAAGAATGAAAATAAAGCAACTGGTTTCAGAACCTATTGGCAAATTCGATGAAAAAAAGGTAAGAGATGTCCTTTCACTCGTCAGCATGGATTATGATGAGATAAGCAAAAAGGAGCCAAGGGAAATGTCCGGAGGGCAGATTCAGAGAATAGCCATTGCGAGGGCTATAATCAAATCACCGGAATTGTTAATACTTGATGAGCCGACATCTGCTCTGGATGAATCCATACAGGCACAGGTATTGAATCTTTTACTGGATTTGCAAAAACAATTGAATTTAACGTATATGTTTATTACACATAATATCAACGTTGCAAAATATATGGCCGATAAAATAGCAGTAACATATGCGGGCAAAATTGTAGAATACGGCGATATAAAAAGTGTTATAGAAAATCCAAAACATCCATATACACAATTGCTTATTGCATCTGTTCCAACGTTTGATAAAAAGGAGCTGCAGTCGCCTGTTGGAGATGTCCCAAGCCTGATAAACATTCCTCCGGGCTGCAGGTTTGCCGATAGATGCCCGAAAGTAATGGATATATGTAAAAAACAGGAGCCTAAATTTGTGGATGTAAATGGAGTTAAGGTATTATGCTGGCTCTATGGATAAAATCAATAGAAAAAACATTGATTAAAATAACTATACTTATTTTAATATTTTCTGTTTTCCTTGAAATAGATTATAGAAATTTATTGAGTTATTTTATATTCCTTGGAGTATTTTATTTATTCGGTTTTTTATACATATTTTATAAAATGAGTTATAAAGTTTCTACAGATGATCAATTCATTTACATTAAAACATTGTTTTCCACTCATCAAATTAATTATAATACAATAAAAGATTTTTTTTCCAATGAGGGTTACCTGCAAAGGAAATTTAATTTAATGTCTATATATATAATCACATACCATAAAAATTATCTTTTAAAGGATTTACCGGATGCGGAAAAAATATACAGGGATATAGAGATAGAATTAAAAGCCAATAATATAAGTGTTCCAAGATAGGTAATTTATTAAAAATTATTTAAAATTTTATTAAATAATACGTATTTCAGCAAATATAAATTACAATAATTACTGGTAATAATATTACATTAGATAATTAATTTATTTCATGAGTTCATCATAAATAATGGAAGTTACTGAAAAAAGTTATTCATCCTCTGCAAATCTTGGGCCGGGATATGATATATTGTCACTGAGCCACAGGGCGTTCTACGACACTGTTAAAATTGAAATCTCCGGCAATAGACACGGTATAGAAATTATTTCAGAAAATACACCTGTAAATCCCGATAACAATACAGCAGGGCTCAGCATAAAAAGGATCATGGAAGACATGAAAATAGATGACGGAATTAAAATACATATAAATAAAGGAGTACCGATAGGTCTTGGATTGGGCAGCAGCGGCGCATCCTCATCTGCTGCTGTGAAGGCCATGAATAAATTGTTTAATCTGCATCTTTCCAGCGATGAAATGGTATATTATTCAATGCAGGGTGAAATAGCTGCATGCGGTTCTGCCCATCCTGATAATGTTTCATCCGGCATATACGGCGGAATTACATTAATTTCATCCAATAATCCTGTTAAAGTTAAGAAAATCAAATTAAATTATAATTTAAAATTATTGCTTGTAGTTCCGGAAATAAACATAAAAAATAAAACAGGATATGCAAGGACTCTTGTTCCCGAAACAATTAAAATGGATGAACATGTAAAACACATGGCATACATTTCAACAATGATATATGGATTTATTAACGGCGACAGGGAATCAATAAGGTCCGGCATGAATGATGATATAGTTGAAAAAGCAAGATCATCTTTATTTCCATATTATAAAACTATTAAACAAACAGCCCTGGAAAATAATGCAATATCTTCATGTATAAGTGGTGCAGGACCATCAGTTTTAATTTTTACCGATAATTATACAGATAAAAATAGTCTTATAAATGGAATAAAAAAAATAATGGAGCCATTTAATGTAAAATATAATGTTATTGAAACAGAAATTATGGAGGGATATGATGATAGCAGATAATATAGAAAAAGTTTATGCAAAGCCGCTTACATTTCCGATTTACCAGACAAGCTCATATATTGTACCGGAGGGCCAGAAATACCGCTATACAAGAGAATATAATCCAACTGTTGAAAATCTTGGATTAAAAATTAAGGATATTGAACATGCAGAGGATTATAATATATTTTCTTCCGGAATGGGTGCTATTACAACAACACTTCTTTCACTGGTTAATCCCGGAGAAAGGATACTTGTACATCTTGATACATTCGCAAGGACATACCATTTTTTTACCGATTTCCTTGCAAAATGGGGTGCGAAGGTGGATGTATCCGAACCGGGCACTGAGAACATATTAAATAAAATAAAAGATGATACAAAAATTGTTTTTATCGAGAGTTTGACAAACCCGATATTAAGAGTCAATGATATTAAAAGAATAGCTGAAAAATGCAGAGAGAAAGGTTCACTGCTTATTGTTGATGCAACTGTATCAACGCCATACAATATAAAGCCCATTGACCTCGGTGCGGATATAGTAATACAAAGCTCATCAAAATTTATTGCAGGACATAATAATGTAATATCGGGCATGGCAGCAGGAAGGAAGGATTTGATAGAAAAAATAGATGCAATGCGCCGTACGCTTGGAACAACCCTTGATCCAAATTCGGCTTTTCTTACAGATAATGGAATGAAGACCATGGATTTAAGAATGGATAAAATAAACAAAAATGCCATGGAAATAGCAGAATCACTTGAATCAAATAAAAATATAAGTAGAGTTATATATCCGGGTCTTGAAAGTCATCCTGACCATAATACTGCAAAAAAATATATGAAAGGCTATTCCGGTGTTATATGCTTTGAAATAAAGAATGACCCGGATGAATTTATAAGGTCTCTGAAATATATAGTTCCTGCAAATACAATGGGCGGTGTCCAGACTGTTATTTCCGTGCCCGTATCCATGTCACACAGATCTTTAAACAGCAAAGAACTAAAAATTTTAAATATAAATGAAAAATACATGAGGCTTTCAGTAGGAATCGAAGATCGGGAAATAATAATAGATGATATAGAAAATGCGCTCAAACATTGATTTTAAATGATATATAATCCATAATCTTTTTTTCAGTTTCTGGATAGTTTATATTGTCCACAAAAAAAACACTATCATCAAAATGCCTTATTGAATATTCTGCCATTATACGGTAAACAGGAAGCTGTTCTATTAACCTTTCTCCCGGTGATGTAAAATGTGTATAGTTTGTTCTCTCTGCAAGTCTGGAGCTGTGCATTTTCAAGTCGGAAATATAAATATAAATCATTATTATCCTTTTACGTATTTCCGGTGGAATCAATTCAGGTATGAAATAAAGTGTTTCAAGTATCAGCGGCTCGCCGTTGCCGAGCGACCTTTCAAGTATGGCATTTATACCTTTGTACATGAATTTTGACTGCTCTTCATATCCATTTATTATGTTTTCCTCGGTTTTCCCGCCAAAATGATTGTATGAATTATATACACTGTCCTGAATTAGCGGATTTCCATATGGTCTCATGAATTCTCTGAGATAATCGCCTGAAAGTACTATATTTATATTGAATTTCCTGGCCACTGCCCCGGAAATGCTTGTCTTTCCAACTCCGGGTATGCCGCCAATTAATATTACAGGAAACATATTTCCTTATAAAAAAAATGTTATTAATTCTTTGTATAGAGAGTTCATACCTCAATATATTGGATTATTCCTGTTTGCCGGTGTGCCCGGTTATCAACTTAATCAATTCTGGTTATTATTACTTCAACAATAAGAAATATTCCACTGAGAATGACAATGGAATCAGATTATATATTGTGAAAATTTAAAGTGTTTTTAAAAACATATAAAATTATCATGCTGATATAGATAATTGAAAATATATTATAATAGGGAGAACGTGGGATAACCGGAATATTTAATTGCATTATTTTATCAAAAAAATAATATAAATAGGCACAAAAATATTCAGGCCTGTTAATGTTTTACAGCGGCTCAATAACGTCTATATAACGCAGATTTTTTATTTAATATTAATGCGATTTTAAGCTGTGTTAATTTCAATAAATTTTTAAACAATAAGCTAATATCAAAAGGATAATTATGGCGACAGAAACTTGGGAAGTAAAGGAAAAGGTAAGACCGAGGGGATTGGACGGCATATCGGATCAGCAGATAGACTACCACTTTGATTTTCATTATAAAGGCTATGTGGCAAAACTTAATGAAATATGGTCAAAGTTGCCTGATGTAGATCTCACAAAGGCTAACCAGAATTACAGTGATCTAAGGGAAATGAAGCTTGAAGAGACATTCAACTACGATGGTTCAATGCTTCATGAGTATTACTTCGAATCACTCAGCAAAGAGCATGTTGCAATGCCTGCCTCAGTAAAGGCACAGATTGAAAAGGATTTCGGAAGCTACGAAAAGTTTGTTGCACTATTCAAAGCAGTTGGAACAGCTTTCAGGGGATGGGCACATCTTATATTCGACCTTAACTCCGGCAAACTCAGGGTACAGGGCGCAGATATGCATAATGCATCAGCAATATGGAATGCATTGATGATATTGCCATTGGATGTTTATGAACATGCATATTACACTGACTATGGAGCGAAGAGGGCACCATACCTGGATGCATTCATGAAGAATGTGGACTGGAAAGTTGTCGAGAAGAGACTTGAAAGAGCAAAAAGAACATACGAAGCTTTTAAAAAAGATTAAAATTTTAATTTTTTATGATTTCAGAATCTGATCTTTCTTTTAAAATTGAAAAGGCGAGGCGGCTCTATAGCTTTAAGATAGCAGAGCGGGTAATAGATTTTATGAATATGGGAAAATCCAGAAATGATTCTCTTTTTATCGAGCTGTGCTTCTGTATATTAACTGCGAATACATCGGCGGAAATGGGTATTAGAACGCAGAGGCTTATCATGAACGGATTTATTGATATGAACGAAGAGGATCTCAAAAATGAATTGAAAATTTCAAAATACAGGTTCTATAATAAGAGGGCAAATTATATAGTAAATGCGAGACCTATCAGACTTAAACTTAAAAAGCTAATATCAACAATGGATTCATTTTTACTGAGGGATTATCTTGTTGAAAATATAAAGGGCATAGGCTATAAGGAGGCATCACACTTTCTCAGAAATATTGGAATATTTGATTTTGCAATATTAGATAAGCATATAATGGGTCTTTTAAAAGATTATGGCTATATAAAGGATATTAAGTTAAATACAAGAAAGGATTATTTAACAAATGAGATAGTATTTAATTCCCTTGCTGCCCAGTTTGGCATGGCACCGGGAATTTTTGACCTTTATCTGTGGCAGATTGCAACAGGCAAGATTCTTAAATAATTTAAATGCGCTGCATAAACTGAGCGAAAGAATGCTGTTCTTTTATACATGACTGTACATTGAAGGACTTTAAGGCCGGATTGTAATATTTTTATATAAGTAAAATTAGTTGGCCGGATGAAAAATACATGGCATTCAATCTAACAAATAAATTTATACATGCATTTTACTGCTGATTTTTTTTAATTCTATGTCGGTAGAATAATATGCATTAAAGCCTTCTGAAACCATCATAGAAACGGCATAGGCACTGTTTAAACCCTTCTTGCAGTAAAAAAGGTATTTCCTGTCCTTTTCTGCCTTACTCATAAAACCATCAATGTCCCGTACATTTATGTTTATTGCCCCGGGAACATGCCATTTATCATAATCTGTACTTTCCCTGAGGTCTACAGCTATCATATTTTCATCTATTTCGTGGACTTTTCCTGTTTTTATTGTTGACAGATAATTCTCTATATTACTTCCCTTCAATGTAATTATTTCCTTAAAATACTCATCTATGTTAAAGTCCTCCATTGCTTTCTTCAGCTCACCGGGCCTTATATTTATACCGGGATTTCTTGAAAACAGAGAACAGAATTCACCTATGGAATCATTTCTATATAAACCGTGTATTTTCGAATATTCAATTGTTTCCTCCTTGTCAAAACCAATTAATGGCCTGAAAATTGGAAACGATATATCTAAAGAAAGACTTTTCAAATTTAATGGAATCTGGGATGATACCTGGCCTATGGACTCGCCAGTTACTATGGCATCATAATCATGAATTCTACAGAGCTTTTCTGCGTATAAATAGAGCATTTCTTTAAAAATAAGATTTGTATACTTCTGATCAGGATTTCTCAATATTTTTGTTATAAGCGATGTACCATCTATTATAAATATTGTAGGGTCATAGCCTGTAGAATATTTATCAATAAGATTTTTAGCAACTTCAAGCATATATACAGTATCGGACGGATGGGCCAGCGAGCAGAAAAGCAGGTCACTTGCCATGCCTCGCTTCATAACCATGTAAGTTGATACCGGTGAATCTATACCACCTGAAAATAATGATATGGCCCTTCCCTCTGATTTTAATGGGAGTCCACCCGGCCCTGCAATTTTTTCAGTAAATAAATAGAAGTTTTTGTCGCGTACCTCTACGTAAACAGGTGCCTGAGGATTCTCAAGGTCCACTCCGCCGGAATATTCATATAATGCATCACCTGCAGCAATTTCAAGTTCTTTTGATGTAAATGGATGTGTACCCTTCCTTGTTGCTATTACAGCAAATTTTTTGTTTCTTACATATTCATTATAATTTGTTTTGATTCTTTCTACTATTTCATCCATTGTATTAAATGTATATTCCCTTGCAATAGAAAATGATTTTATGCCGAATATATTTTTGAGTATTTTTTTAAGTTCTTCACTGTCCGAATATATGAATATACGGCCGTCGCTCTTCTTAAATTTAAGTTCCGGGCCATTATGAATCGCTGATGAGATGTTATCGGTAAGGATTTTTTCCATATTTCTTCTGGTTTTATTGCCCTTTAATCCGATTTCTGAATATCTCACTATAAACATTGTTAACTTATTCTATTCCAATATTTACCTTTTGTGAGCTAAAAACTTCTTCTGGTAATATAGTTACAATAAAAAGCATCACGGCTAATTTCCATTCATTAAGCTTACCGTAAATTAAAAAGATTGAAAGGAAAAGAGATTGCTCCTGCCTGATAAAAACCACATAATATCAAAAAAGAAAACATCTAATTTATATTACTCTTAAATATCCACAGAATTTTTATAGATAAGAATTTATTGATATAAAAAACATGATTACATATTCCATAGTAAACTGTAATTTCAAACTTCATGCGCTTCAATCGATAGTTTTGCATGATGAATTTATGCTTATATGCATGGTATACCGATATCAGGATTGCAGTATTTGACCGCTTTACAATTGTATCGCAAAATTATATAATAAATGTGAAAATGCCTTTCATGGAAAAAATAAAAATCGCCGGATTTGGCGGTAGTTTAAGGAAACAGTCCTATAACAGGTATCTGCTGGAGAATTCAAAAAATTTAATGCCTGAGAATTCGGAACTTGAAATTCTTGACATAAGGAATTTCCCATCAATGAACCAGGATGAGGATAATAATTATCCTGCAAATGTAATTGAATTCAAGAAAAAAATAAGAGGAGCTGACGGGGTTTTAATTGTAACCCCTGAATATAATTATTCAGTCCCCGGCTATTTAAAGAATGTAATAGACGTTGCATCCAGGCCGTATGGCGATAATCCATTTGATGGAAAAACCGTTGCTGTAATGAGTGCGTCTATAGGCATGTTGGGAGGTTCAAGGGCACAGTACCATTTAAGGCAGAGCTTTGTATTTTTAAATATGAAGGCAGTGAATTCACCGGAAGTTTTTATAACATTTGCACCGCAAAAATTCGATGAAAATGGTAAATTAATTGATGAAATGTCAATTAAATTCGTAAAGCAATTACTTCAAAATCTTGTAGATAAAGCCAGACAAGAGAAAAAATAATTTTAAAATGTTATATTTTTATAATAACTTATAATTATCATATATGATAGTTGCAGATGTTACATTTTATCCCATAGGAAAGGGAATTTCAGTTGGTGACACAATAAAAAAGGTTATTGAAAGACTTAAATCAAATAATGAAATAAATTGTTATCCAAATAGCATGGCCACCGTTATAGAATGTAAAAGTATGGATGTTTTATTCAATGCTGTTATGGATGCTGAAAAATTTCTGGAAAAAGAAGGATTTCCAAGGATTGAAACAATATTAAGGATAGACAACAGAATGGATATTGAAAATACAGTAAAAAGAAAACTTGATGCAATTAAATAAATTTAATTTTTATATGTTCCTGATACAACCCACGGAGGATCTATGCCAATTGGCTCCATTCCATCTATCCTGCTTTCTTCAAGGAGTTTTTCATTTACTGTTATGCCGAGCCCGGGTTTTCCTGAAAGTTCAAAATGACCGTTATTTATATTATAGCCTGAAAATAAATTCTTCTTCCATTCGGGCCATGATGCCTCAAAGCTTTCCTGTATGAGGAAATTCGATAAAGTATAATCAACATTGAGGGTTGCGGCCGTCTGTACAGGGCCGAATGCATTGTGGAATGCAACAGGTGTTCCAAATGAATCTGCTATGGCACCGATTTTTTTTGCTTCCAGTATACCCTTTGAATTTGTTATATCAGGCTGTATTATATCAACAAGGCCATTTGAAATATAGCGTGCAAAATCCTCTTTATTTAAGAGGCGTTCACCAAGTGCAACTGGTGTATTAACATATTTTTTAAACTCATAAAGTCCTGATTCAAGCTCCGGATGCACCGGCTCCTCAATAAATAAGGGGTCAAATTCGTCAAGAGCTTCTCCAACCTTAATTGCATACCTTGTTGAGAATCTGCCGTGGCATTCTATTAGTAGGTCTATATTATTTCCAAGTTCACTGCGCATTGCAGAAACTATATTAACTGCTTTTGAGAGACCTTCATGTGAAATTTTGTCATAGTTGTTACCGAATGGATCGAACTTAAATGCAGTATATCCGTTTTTGACAAGTTTTTTTGCCTTTTCAACAAAGTCATCGGGCTTTACGCAGTCAGAATACCATCCGTTGGCATATGCCCTTATTTTATCATTGAACTGCCCGCCAAGCAAATTATAAACCGGGCTTCCAAGGTCTTTTCCTATTAAATCCCATGATGCAATTTCAAAGGCGCTCAGTGCAGCAGTTTCCTCTATTGATTTTGTTACATAAAAAGCATCACGGTAGTATGACCTGAGATTTTTTTCAATATTGAAATAATTTTTATCCTGGAAAAATCTTGCCACTTCTTTCATACTCTCCTTAACAGGAAGAGTCATGAGCGTTGTCGGTGCCTCCCCAAAGCCAGTGTTTCCATTTGATGATGTTAATTTTAAAATAAGAATTGTGGAGCTCCATGGCGATGATTTTTCTTCCTGAGAACCGAGTTCATATATATCTATATTTTTTATTGTTTCCATAAAATAATCAATACAATTTAATTATTAAATTTTGGTATGGAGGATTTTATTTCTTATCAAATTTTTTTAATGTGTAGTTTCTTTTTGAACCAAATGGAGTGAATGGTTTACCATTACCAAAATAAAACTTGGAGAAGAACTCAACGTATAGAAGCCTTGCACCCTGGATTCCCGGTTCAAATACTGCTATGACAAGATTGAACATCTGACCGAATACAAGTATAATAACACCAAGTATTATGATATAGAAGGGATCAGATAATGTTGCATGGAATACTGTATTTATAACAAGTGCAAGGACAACTGAAGCCAGCAATATTCCAACAATCCTTGTATATGATAATATATGTGAAATTATTGATGGTATTTCTATAAGGCTCATTGTGCCCTCGAAGACCACAACTATTATAAATCCGACTATAAGCATTATATAACCTATCATTGATGAGAATTCCAGCGGGCTTAAGCTGATTTTGTGTATTAAGTTAAGGCCCAGTACTGCAAAAGCCCATGCAAGAAGAATCCAGCCAATTTTGGCCACTGCGGCCTTTCTGTGTTTTATATACATATTGTTTATAATTCCGAGAATGAAACCAAAAGTTACGAAGCCAAGGCCTATATATCCGGATATAACAAGGAGCAATCCTATATGTGTAACAGAAACAGGTGATGGGCTGATTCTAAATGGAACAGGATATATTGTAAAGCCGAAGAATTCATTGAATATTACACCGAATATTATTGCTATTATAGATGCGGGTACAAGGGCTTTTGCCAGTGTTTTAAGTGAATTTTTGCCCATTATCATTAAAACAAATCCTGATATGAATTTTGGTATATGGCTTTTTGCCGGTGGATGGTCTATTCTGTATATGATAAACAGCGACATTAACAAAATTACGAGGCCGTAGCCGGCATCGCCGACCATTAATCCGAAGAAAACTGGAAAAACCAGTGCGAAAATTATTGTAGGATCGAATTCGTATTCTTCAGGCAGGGAATAGAATCTTATGAAAAATTCAAAAATTCTAAGATGCTTCGGGTTGTTCATTTTTGTTGGAGGATCTTCCTTTGTTTCCAGTTTCTGCATAAAAATACTGCTGTCTGTATCTGCTTCAAGAACATTTTTTATCTTATCATAGTCCGATGCAGGAATCCATCCCTCCAGTGCAAATGCCTCATCTGATGAGGCTATGTTGCTTAAAACCTCCTCTTCTTTGACATATATTTCAAGTTGCTCAACTATCTGTGCAAATACTTCATAATCAACATCCGCTATTTCATCTGTTCTTTTCTTTATTTCATCCAGCTCGTGTTTCATTGAAGTATTGTTTTCATTTATCTTTGATATATTTTCATCAACAGTTCCCAAAAAATCCGGTATTTTAGTAATGTGATGTTGGGTTGATGAAATTTTTGATAAAAATTCCGACTCGTTTGATCTGGTTATTATTACAATTGTATTGCTGCCCGAGGGAATAAATGTTGTATAATCTGTTTTTATATCATTTATATCATCTGCAATGAATCCCTCCATATATGCATTATTTAATAATGACAAATCATCTTTAAATGATGAAATTGAATTTAATATTATGAGGTTTTCCTCATTTTCCTTTATTTTTGATTGTAATTTTTCTTCCCTGTCCCTTAAGTCCTGTAATTCCGGAGAAATAGGAGTTTTATTGATAATTTCCATTAATTCACTTATTGAATTAAAATATCTTTTATTCTTTACTTCTCTTCCTGGCAGTATTGAAAGATAGCCTTTGTAACGTGATAAATAATCTGCTAAAACCTTATAATTTTCGTTTGATATTGGGCTGTTGAAAATTTTTGCTATTTCCGCATTAACGGTTTCAATCTGTACAATATTTAAATCGTGCAAATCATCTATAATTTTGTTTTTATACCTGTTAAGGCCGATCAGCCTGACTTTCTCCATCCTCACCGGTTTAAACATTTAATCCCTGCTCTTAATATAATTTATTATAAGATTATGTGTGTATTCTTCCATTTCCTTCCATTTGAGATCAATTTTTGTAACCTCTGCACGTGCTCTTACTGTCTCAAGGGAATCAACAAGCTTCTTATTTTCTGATTCTTTTATTTCCTCTATTCCTGTATTGTAATCATTAATTATCTGATTTTCAACACTTTTCAATCTCTCGCTGCATTCCACCGTTTTGTCAGCGAGCTCTTTTTCCATTTCTGCCATTAAATCAGCTATCTGTTTCTTTTTCTCATCTTCCTTGTTTTTTATTACCTTCAATTCATCAATTTCTGTCATTTTAAAACCACCGTCGTTATAATAACCGTAAATACAATGATTATGGAAATATTTACCATTAATATTATCCTTTTTACCATTTTAAACTTGCTGATATTATCCATCATTTTTCCTCCTGAATTACAACGTGGCTCTTGACAAATTTTAATGTGGCAAAGGAATCACGCTCACGTTCATCCAGATGTTCCGTTATTGTCTTTAACTGATCTTTAAACCTTGGAATCATGATGTTTTCAATTGCATTTGACCGCCTGTTTGTCCTGTCAATTTCATATAAGAGCCTGCGCATTGAGGCTTCTTTCTGTGCTACCTGAAGAAGCTCCTTAAATATTCTATTAAATAATACAGTTGCATCATAAAGTGAAACCGGTACGGCACTGGCTAGATAAACATTATTTATAATCTTACTTCCTATCTCTGCATTCATTTCAGGTATTTTTACACCCATTATATTTTTGCTGCTGAGATTTATCTCGGGCGACGAAACCATGTAAGAAAGGCGTTCAATTTCCAGAGTGCCGTCAATTATCTCTGCTATTCTTATTGCCTGGAGGCCGTTTTCAATATCTTTTCTTATATTTTCTCTGAGACCTCTGATTTCATTGCTTATTTTAAAGAATTCCATGACAAGAGACTGCCTCTTCATTTTTAAAAGTTCAAGACCTCTTGATGCAACCTTTACCCTTTTTTTCGTATTTATTAATTCAATTCTTGTCAGTCTTACTGTATTTGGCATTATTTCCCCCAGTGCCCATATTTTGTTATATGTGCGGATTTAACCTTTTTCATCTCCTCAACAGGAAGTATAGAAAGCAGATCCCAGCCAAGGTTTAATGTTTCCTCTATTGATCTGTCTGAATTCCCCTGATTTACATATTTATTCTCAAAGTTTTCTGCGAACTGTAGATATTTCCTGTCCGAATCACTTAATGCTTCCTCGCCGACTATTTCACTTAACGACCTTGCATCCTTTCCCTTTGCATATGAGGAATATAACTGGTCTGCAAGCCCCCTGTGGTCCTCCCTTGTATGGTCCGAACCTATTCCCTGATTCATAAGCCTTGACAGTGACAATAATACATCAACTTCCGGATAAATATTCTTTCTGTTAAGGTCTCTTGAAAGCGTTATTTGACCTTCTGTTATGTATCCGGTAAGGTCAGGAACAGGATTTGTTATATCATCACCGGGCATTGTTAATATTGGTATCTGGGTTATTGATCCTTTTCTACCGCGTATCTTGCCTGCCCTTTCATAAATTGTGCTTAAATCTGTATACATATAGCCGGGGTAACCACGCCTGCCGGGTATTTCTTCCCTTGATGATGATATTTCCCTCAAAGCCTCACAGTAATTTGTCATATCTGTAAGAATTACAAGGACATTCATATCTCTTTCATATGCCATATATTCTGCTGTTGTCAGTGCAACTCTTGGCAAAAGTATTCTATCCATTGATGGATCTGAAGCTAAATTCAGGAATATTACTGATTCTGATAATGTTCCTGAAGACTGAAACTGCTTCATAAAGTAATTTGCTTCTTCACTTGTTATTCCTATGGCGCCAAAAACAACTCCGAATTTATCGCTGCCCTTCAATGTTTTTGATTGCTGGGCTATCTGTGTTGCCAGTCTGTTGTGCGATAATCCCGAACCAGAAAAAATTGGAAGCTTTTGACCCATGACCAGGGTATTCATTCCATCTATTGTGGATATTCCAGTCTCTATAAATTCGCTAGGCCCTTCCCTTGAATAAGGATTTATTGCCGCACCTGTAATATCTATTTTTTCCTTTGAATATATTTTTGGACCGCCATCAATGGGTTCACCAAATCCATTGAATATTCTTCCGAGCATATCGTCTGAAACAGGCAATTTAAAAGTTTCCCCGGTGAATGTTACTCCTGTTGTTTCCGGACTCATACCTGTTGTTGACCCAAAAACCTGAACGACTGCAACGCCGTTTCTTGTTTCAAGTACCTGGCCGCTGACCTTTTCCCCGCTGTCAAGTGTTATACTCACTATTTCATTGTATGATGCATTTTTTACATCATTTACAAAAAGCAGCGGGCCATTCACCTGTGATATTGATTTATAAGTTATTCTGGACATTTTCAGCACCCTCCATTATATTTTCATATTCATTCTTTATTTCCTTAATTATATCATTATAAAATTTATCAAAATCTTTCTCCGGGACTTCCTTCATCCTTGAAATTTTATTCCTTACAGGAAGTGTTCCGGTCTGCGTTACCTTCAATCCGGAATCAATTGCCCTTTCCTGAAAATCATTGACTGTTTTTATAATTGTTAACATTCCGTACTGCTTCTTTATTGAGCAGTAAGTATCTATATCATCGAAAGCGTTCTGCTGGAGGAAATCCTCTCTTATAAGTCTTGCAATATCAAGAATATTTTTCTGCTTTTCCGGGAGTGAGTCATAACCGACGAGCTGTACTATTTCCTGCAGTTCCGATTCTTTCTGCAGTATGCCCATCATGAATGAACGTGTATCTATCCAGTCGCTGCTTACATGGGATTTGAACCATTCTGAAAGTGCATCGATGTAAAGCGAATAGCTGTTAAGCCAGTTTATAGAGGGAAAATGCCTTCTGGATGCAAGTGATGCATCAAGTGCCCAGAATACCCTTGTGACTCTCAATGTGTTCTGGACCACCGGATCTGATAAATCTCCACCCGGCGGTGAAACTGCACCTATCAATGTAATTGAGCCTGTTCTTTTGTCCTGCGGTATAATCTGTGCATTTCCTGATCTTTCGTAGAATTCGGATATTCTTCTTCCTAAGTATGCAGGATATCCTTCCTCTCCGGGCATTTCCTCGAGCCTGCCCGAGATCTCTCTTAAAGCCTCAGCCCACCTGCTTGTAGAATCGGCCATTAAAGCGACATCATAGCCCATATCACGGTAATATTCGGCCACTGTTACTCCTGTATATATACTTGCCTCCCTTGCAGCAACAGGCATATTTGATGTGTTTGCTATTAAAATTGTTTTTTCCATCAACGGTTTGCCGCTTTTTGGGTCTGCAAGTTCCGGAAATGTTGTCAATATTTCTGTCATTTCGTTTCCACGTTCGCCACAGCCAACATAAACTGTTATATCTGCATCGGACCATTTTGATAATTGATGCTGAATAACTGTGTTGTGTAAAAGTATTGCACCGTTGCCCCCAACAAAATTGCTGCCAAATTCAGGCGTAACAACATCATATACATTAAATGGGCCGGATATTTCATATATCTCATCAATTTTATCAGAGAAAATGTCATCATATTTTTCATCTAATAATTCATGCACCATTACTGTATTACCTTCTTCAACAGTGCTTTCAATTGACACATTGAATTTTGCCGGAATTGTTATATCATCATTCTTTATTTTTGATATAGAAAAAATTTCCTTAAATTCACTTGAATTTTCTATATAAATTTTATAAATTTTGCCAGTTTCAATGTTTTCTGTTCTTAATGAATGCATTATTCCCAATCCTGTTAAAAGATAGGAAAGTTGAAGCTGAAGTTTTTTACTTGAAGAATTTAATTCTATGACATTATTATGTAAACTTCCGCTGCCCGCATAGTAATCGTTCAGAAATGATATAATATTATCAATGCCTGATTCCATGTCCCCATTAAATCTTCCTATTGACGCGATATAATCGCCTTTTTTAAGTGACATGGCTTCTGTTTCTTTTATGGCACCGTCTTCAAGCTTGAAAAGTTTGTGTACAGGTGTAACCTTTACTTCCCTTCCACTTTCTGTCCTTATATATATAAGAGAATCAGATTTTCCTGTATATATATAATCTGATGTACTTTTCTTTACCTTATTTTCATAAAATGAGAATAAATTGACCGGTTTATTTAATTTTATTAATGTTTCATTTTCATTACTTAAAACTGCAATTCCATTATCTTTCACTTCATTATAAATATCTTCGATATTCTTTATTTCACCGTTGTTAAGTAATACAGGAGTATCTCCGGCCACACATTTACCTGAACCGAAAGGCCCAGGGACAGCTACTGTACCTCCCTTGGCAACAGGGAAAAATGAATCGATAACCCTCTGCCCTGTTATTAATGGAAGCTCAGGTGCAAATTTTAAAAAGACTTTTCTTGGTTTCCTTACAGGCCATGTCTGTTTAAGTTTTATCTCTGTTCTGTTCCCGGATGCATCACTTATGATGCATACTGTATCTGAAATTTTAAAACTGCCTGATTTTATCGATGATATTGTTCCACGAACATTATCCGGAACCATAATTTTGTGGAGTATTAAATCTGTCTCCTGAACAGTTCCGACAATATACCCGGGTTCAACTTCATCGCTTTCCTTCATTGTTGATACAAAATCCCATTCCTTTTTCTCATCCAGTGGGGGTGCTGTTGCACCACGTACGATAAAGTCTCCGGTTTCCGATTTTATAATATCCAGTGGACGCTGGATTCCATCGTAAATTGATTTTAACAGCCCTGGCCCAAGCTCTACTGAGAGTGGCTTTCCTGTTGACTCAACAGGCTCTCCTGGCCTTAAACCGCTGGTGTCCTCATAAACCTGGATTGTGGCCCTGTTCCCCACAATCTTTATAATTTCACCGATAAGCCCCATATTACCAACATGAACAACGTCAAACATTTTTCCGTCCAGATCTTCTGCTATTACAACCGGACCTGAAATACTGTAAATTACACCATTATTTTTCATTTAATCACCAATATCTATACCCAGAATTTTCTTTGCAAGATCATATACAGATTCCTCCTCTTTTATGCCGGGAATAGGTATGAATACAACGAGAGGATTCATTGATGTACTGTAAATTTTCAGTTCATCCTCGCTGATATACTTCTGAAATGACTGGCTTGCAAGTATAACATTATATTTTTTTGAGTTGAATATTTTCCTCAATTTTGGGGAATCTTTTTCCGGATCAGCCTCAAATGTATCATTTATTCCAACAAGCTTGAATCCGGCAACAAGTTCCCTCTCGCCTATAAGGCAAATATCCGGCATTTAAATCAACATCCTCTCTATAATTTCACTTGAAAGATTATAAGACCTTCCAATTATAACACTTCTTAAGTTGTCACGCTCTCTCTCTGCAACCAGTATATATGCAAGTATATACAGTGACCCTGTGTCCCTGAGCATAACTGGAACAAAGTGCCTGTACATTGCACGCCTTACTGAAATTTCAAAAAGACTTAAATTTTTATTATTTTTATAATATTCTATGGAATCTTCAATGCTGAATCGTTTAAACAATTGCAGTAATTCAATTACGTTTTTTGATCTGAATGTGTCCATTAAAATATTTTTTGAAATATTGCCATTGTTAACTATGGAATCTTCTATCTTTTCATAGTCTACATTCAATTCAAGGGCCTTTACCAGTGTAAGCATATTCTTTAAATCTATTGTTGTTTTTATATAATCTATAAGTATGCCCTCGTCTCCAAGGAAGAATTTTGCACTGTCTACAATTTCACTATAATATCTTGTATACATTGAGGATATTAATGTGGAAACATCGCCGGTCTTCTTGTAATTGTCAAGCTCCTTTAATAAATAGCTATAGCCATGGTTGAATAAATAATTAACAATTGAATCAACATCATTTTTGTCCAGAAGAATCCGGAAATCATCGCTTGTAAGATTGCCTGCAAAAAAGCCCATTGGTATATCCCTGAAACTCAGTATATATGTATCACTGTATTTTATCTCGTGTTTTATAACTTTTGATGTTATTATTGCAATAATGCTCTCGATGTCCCATTTTGAGATGTAAGATTTTATGAACGGCTTTATTTCCGGCGGTACTGCAAATAATGCCAGTTTTGAATTTTTTATTATATGTCTGTTTATGGTAGTCATGAGAACCGGGATATCTCCTGAACTTACAGTCGTCGATTTGTCTATATCATCTTTATATGAGGTTGTATAGAGCTTTGCCCTTATATCTTTGATATTCATTTCTATAAGAGATTTTATAAAGTCATCTGTAAGATAATCATTAAAATGAATCTTTAATCTTCCATAACTGCCTGCATATACTGTATTTATAAACATCACCGTTATTTAATATTTTCATATAAGTATAATTCGATATCGTATGATATTGCATCAAATATTGTACTTAACTGAAGGTCAAGCAATTTTTTACCATCGCTGCTTGAGGCTATTATTCCTGACCTTATAGAGCGATCTATTTCAATATTTATTGATTTTATATTCATTGCCTCGATTTTTTCCTTCTCTGAAGCACTGCAGTAAACGTTAATGCTGATACCAAGCTGTTTCTTTGCCTCGGATATCATTGTCTTTATGATTTCCGGATATTCAGAAGACTTTGTAAGTGAGAATACAGATGACCTTAATTTTTCAATTGCTGTTGTTATCAGTTCTTTTTTTTTCTCATCCATTATCTTTTTTGACTGCAGTTTTATATTATCCTCATACTGCCTTATGATATTTTTTGTATCGTTTTCTGATTTTGTTGAATAAGATGACCTGAATACATTTATTTTTTCATCACATTGTCTGGTAATATCATCCATTTTGAGCTTATGCTCTGATTTAATGTTATTCAGCTCTTCCTGCATTGAAGTATCTATCTCATTTATAATGCTTTCGAGGGACATATAAGATCATATAACGTGAAGGAGTAGTATAATACCCAATACAAAACCTATAATCCAAAGCGTCTCGGGAATAACGAAGAAGAAAAGTACCTGTCCAAACTTTTCCGGCTTTTCAGCTATTATCCCCATACCTGCGGCTCCAATCCCCTGCTGTGCCATACCTGTGCCAATAAGGCCTCCTGCTATGGCAATAGAGGCTGCTAAAGCATAAATTGCATCTGTTGAAACAACCATAAATATCCTTAATTCCTCATTGAAATAAGTTATATAAAATTATTTATCCCTAAAATGTTTATGTAGTTTTAAGCAGAAAAACAGAGTTATATAAATTAACTCCTCAAACCTTTATATTAAACTCTCTGCTGCCATCCTGTTCATATAAACAGTAATACATCTAACTGCAATTAATGACAGGTTAACAATTACTTATTAGAGAAAATCAATCAATATTCCTTCTTTCTACGGAAAATATACTACCGATATTAATTTTTCATAGTGATTTAATCGACTTGCTTCTCGGGGAAATGCCTCCCCGTTTTGGGAGCGGATAAATTTATTCTTCTGTTTAGTTTTATTCCGTGGTTTTTCCGTCTCAGGATAAATCTCAGTCACGCCTCATTGATATAAATAAAGCAATGCCTGCAGGAACAATCAACCATATTAAACCGATTAATACCACTGAATATATATTTATTCCCACAGATGAGGCAGTCAGAGTGGAATATACGCCTAAATGATAATCTGCTATTATATCAGGAAAATAGGCTGGAGATACAGCATCTACGATGAATAGGTCTTTTAGATATAATGAAGATTTAATATGCAATTCAAAGAGTATTGCGACCGAAATTATTGTATTCCACATAAATCCAAATATAAATAAAAGTCCAATGCCTGAACCGAGTATTGCACCTGATGATTTAATAAACTGGGTTATAAGATACATAATTCCGGCAAAGGCCACGGCTTCTATTGCATAGCCTGCAAATATTGTAATAAATGTTGCCGTTGATATAAATGCCTGTGTATAAACAAATAGGATTAAATCCGCGACTACCAGCGATAAAAGAATTCCAACAAAGAAACTTATAGAATTACCGAGAAATCTTGACAGGAAAAGTCTTCCCCTTGTTATGGGCCTGGCAAGGATAGATTCCATTACTCCTGAGGCTTTATCCTTGCTGTAATAGAAATAGGCAGAAAATATTCCAAGAATTGGGATAAATAATATTCCAAAGAATATTGCAAGATCGTTCTGCAATAATAATCCGGGATTTAGGTCAATGTATTCATATGATACAGCAGCCAGTAGATGATGTGTGTTTTCTGTGCTATTTACAAGATAAATATTTACGAATTTACCGTTATCCCTTATATTTAATGGAAGTACAGCACTGTAATACGGGGTTGTGGATTTTCCGATATAAGTTAAACCCGAACTGCTGAAAGTGCTTCCGGGTGCGTATGCAGAGGTATAAGGCAACGAAGAAATGTTATAGTATATGCTTATATCCGGCATTGCTGAATTCCTGTTTATTAATACTGTTTTTACAGCCGTTCCGCTGTCTTTTTCATGAACACTGGCGACATCAATTGCGATGGTATTATTCTGAATAATATTTATATTGTAACCCTCTGAATTATACCCGTATAAAGCTATTGTAAAATTTTTAGAAGAGTCGATTGGAATAGTCATGTTATCATATGGTACAGGTTTACCGTTCTTGTAATAATCCGGGAATGTATAATCTATAAGCCTTGATACATTTGATACAGTTATATCGATCCTTGATGAATTGAAATATCCATAGGAATTTGTTGTCCCATCTATCGTTACTGTTTTTGATGAATTGGATAATACCGATGATATTGGCAGGTTCGCTACTGGTTGGCCATAGCCATTTATGGCATAGTCGCTTACTGTTGTATTATTTCCATTCTCTGAGATATACGGTATCACAAATGCAACTTTATCGGGATTCGAGGCGTTGGATGTAATTCCTGCACCGTATGCCGATGCAGCGGTAACAAGAACAAGAAGTATGATTATTATAATGGTAAATTTGCCGGTTAATGTTTTTTTAATATCATATAAGAAACCATTCATTTTATTTCACCATATTAAGAAAATAATCCTCGAGGCTTTCATTCTCGCTTGCAAGATAATCAACGGAGTAATTTTTTTTACCAAGCTCCTTGTTTATTTCGGCTATATCAAGATTTTCACCTTTTATAAAATAATATTCACCATCTAATTTGGTTTCCCCGAACTGTGATAATAATGGATTTAAATGCTCGTCAGGATTTGTAACATGTACTTTTACGCCACTTGTTCCGAGTTTCTGGAGGTCGGCCCTTGTTATTATTTTTATAAGCTCGCCGGATTTTATAATCGCTATCCTGTCTGCAACATTTCCAAGCTCTGAAAGTATATGTGAGGATAAGAAAACTGAATTTCCGTTTTTCTTTAGATTTATCATTATATCCCTGACTTCTTTGACACCCTGGGGGTCAAGACCATTTAAAGTCTCATCAAAGAGATAATTGGAAGGATTGCCAATCATTGCAGCAGCAAGTGCGAATCTCTTTTTCATTCCCTGTGAAAAATATTTTAATTTTCTATTTTTATATTGAGATATACCAAATTCAACAAGTAAATCATTTATTTTTTTGTTCAATTCATTCTTACTATACCCATAGAAACCGCCAAAGTAACTTAATAGCTGTACCGGTTTTACATTTAACTCAAAATTTGGCAGTTCAGGAACCCATCCTATAGCTTTAGATGCTTTAATTTTTTCTTTTACTATATCATTGCCGTCTACAAGAACTGTCCCTTTAGAAGGAAATGTAATACCTGCAATCATTCTGATAGTAGTACTCTTTCCTGCACCATTCAATCCGGCAAATCCCATTATTTCTCCATTTTTAATTTCCAGGTCTAAATTCTTTACAGCCTTAAAATTTCCGAAAGATTTTGATAAGTGTGATATATTGATCATTTAATAGTTGTAAAAATTAGTATATATAATATTATCGTTGTTCTATAATTTAAAATTTAAAAAATTAATAAAATTATGAGTGAAATTCACCCTGGCCATGCATCATGGGGAAAAAGAAAAATGGCTGAAATACCAGAGGTGCATAGTCCCCGCCGTATGCAATAAGTCCGTAATCATCGTATGGTATAGTTCCATTGAAATTATACCAGTAATTCCCTCCCTGATACCTTGTATGTATTATGCTTCCATACAGTGCAAAGCCATTTACATAATGCACTTCATATGCAGGCTGTTTTGTTACGTTCCATTCATTGACATATACTGCCGGATTGTCTGAGTAAATTGAATATGCCGGGCTGTATGCGGTTATTTCCACATTAAAGAAATTGTTGTATATAAGATCACCCGAAGTAAACTCTGCAAGTCCAAGTGGGGCACCCCATATATTTGTCGCCGCCTCAAATGTTGAGTTATAAGTTTGCGGTGCATTTACTATATAATTTCCCCATACTGTAACATCTGGGCTTTTATATACTAATATTCCACTGTCCATAACATTTATTGTATTCGAACCAACAAGTACATTGCTTGAGTTCCATATTACTATATTTGCAACCGGGAACTCTTCAAGCGATGAAATAAAGTATCCTGAAATGCTATTTGACTTCCATATAGTTACATTTGATGCATTGTACAGCTCATAGTTAAGATAATTGTATGACGGTATATCATAGAAACTCAATTCAGAGGAATATGAAGGGTTTCCGGAATCATATTTTATAAACAGTGACGGCATATGATACATAATAACACTGGCATTTGTATTGACCAGCATTACACCGGGAAATACCGGAAATCCATAGTCGTTGAATTCCTCAAACAAATTGCTGATGGGCATCGTCTGGTAATTTACCAGTATATATGGATTACCGGCACTTCCATTTCCCCCTATTGATATATTGCTTATCTGTGCGTTATTAAATGCAACAAGTGGTGTATAAACTCCAAAGAAGTAATTATGCATAAGCATAACACTTTGCCCCGGAATAAAGTACTGGGGCTGATAATTGCTTAATAATGCCACTGCTGAGTACTGGCCATATGGAAGTGTGAAATTATATTCGCCGTTTATTGATAACGGTGCCCATGCCGCATCAGAACTGTTAAATGCACTGGATGGTGAGATAAAAACAAATGAATTTGATGGTGCAACATCACCGGTAAAGTGCTCCATTGTATTCGTTGATGAAATATTCCACATGCCATAAATTAATGATGGACCTGCGCTTAGATATGCTGTGCTATTTGACCATGATATTGAAACACCCTCGGATGTTTCACCGGTCTCTGAACCAACATCATAGGCAGAAGGCACATTGTAATACCTGTTTCCATCTTTATACATTAAATTCATTGATGCATTTACATCATAAATTGATGTGGTGCTTCCTCCGCCCGGGCCTCCAACCATTATTTCAAAATCGTATGGTATAAATCCTGTTGGTGTTACCTGAGTTCCACTTGCAAGATATTCCGGCTGCACTGCCTTATAGTTTGAAGGCTGTCCATATGTTGAATTAAATATTGCATAATTTATGTTGCCTGATATTGTTTTTCCGGCCGTGGTAAGGGAATAATTGAAGTATACTGCACTGTTGCCGCCAACTACTGTTGAATTGAGAAACATATTGAGAGTAAATGGCTCAGTTACATTTATTGTTGGGCCAATTCCATAATAGAATGTCGGTGCAGACAGGACTCCATTATCTGCATGGAATACATTGCTGCTGATTGCAACGGCAGGTGAGGAGAAATTCCAGATATTTACCAGAAACTGGATATTATGTTCCCTTGCAGAATAGAAAACAACGTTCTGGGTCCAGAATGTATAGGATGAGTTGCCAAACAGTGTTACATTGGTTAATACAGAATTTAGCTGGAATGTTTCACTTGTAGGACCGTCGTTTAAAAGATAAAAATCACTCATATTTTTTACGTTAAGTGATGCCATAACGCTGGTAGTTGTTAAATTATAACCAACAAGATTTCCTGACACATTTTTTGTTCCATAGAACCCTATACCCATCGGTGCCGGTGATGAGGAATATGAAGGTGCTATTACGCCGTTATCACGTGTTACTGTGGTCTCCATCGATGGGAAGCTTGCATACTTTAACGGTATGCCACGCTCCTTTAGCTCGTTTTCTAACGCTATCAATTTTGACTGGTTCTGAAGGTGCTGACTACCTGAACTCCCATTTGATACTGTTGCGGCTGATTGATTCACTGATGTCGCCGCAGGTACCGGAGAAATGGCCACAAATGCAATTGCTATAAATATTATAGCCACTATTATTACCATAAACTTTTTCATTTTCATATAGAAATAAATAGTTTATAGTATATAAAGATTTGGCTAATACTATTAATATATTTGCAAATCACCATCTTGAACGAATTATATATAAAAAAATAACAGAAAATCTGTGTTTTAAACTAAAAAAATTTCTTCTGTGTATTATTGGTCGCCTCTTTATATCCAGTTCTTTTAAGGTAGCTCCCGTTTAAAATGAAATATAGAATAGATACAAAAATACTCCCGATCGCTATAATTAACCAGAATAATCCGGTATTACCGGAATAATATGAAAGCATGTAAAGGCCCACTATAGATCCTGAAAAAGAGCCGAAACTGGTAAAAAGATTATATATACCTATATAGGTTCCTTTCATGTTTTCAGGTGCTATTGTTGTCAGTATTGTCTGTGTGGTTGGTGCAACGAAATCTTCACCCAGTGTCATTATTGCCATTGATATTAAAAAGTATGGAAGTGTTGTGGAGAATATTAGAACAAAAAATCCTGCAAAGTAAAACAACATTCCGATGCCGCGAAACATAACAGGCCTATTTCCACGATTCATAATACTGAAAACAGGATACTGCAGAAGGACAACAAGCAATCCGTTTAAGGAATAGATATAGGCAAGGTAAATTATAGGCAATCCCTCAAAATCAAATGCGTATAATGTCAGTGATGCACCGCGCTGCCTCAATATAAACTGCATTGCTATGCCAACTGCTATAAAAATTAATAGAAATCTATCATACATCAGTATTTTACTCTTTACAGCTTCTCCGGGAACAATTTTCTCCGGGAAATACGTTTCGTGGACTGCAAAATAAAGAATAAATATTTCGATAAAAGTACTTATTCCTGCCATAAGAAATATATATTTAAATCCATATACAGACAGAACGGCTCCTGCTACAGGGCCAATTGCCGCTCCTGCATTTGCAAATACACGAACTAAAGTATATCCTTTAAGTCTGTCACCCAGTGAAGTTATATCTGCTATGGAAGCCTGTATAGCAGGATACTGAAGGGCATTGATGAAAATGACAGTAAAAAATAATGAAATAAGAACCAGATAGCCGAGATTATAGGACATTGAAAAGAACATTAAAGTGTAAACAATTCCTGCAGGAATTGGAATTACTATAAGAAAGAATCTCCTGCCTATTCTGTCCGTTAATTTGCCAGAATAATACTGTATGCCGGACATTAAAAGAACAGCAACACCAAGAATTAGTCCGGTTATTATAAAAGAAATATGATATATTAATACAAGAATAAGCGGCATAAATATAAATGTTGAAACACGACCGGATGCCCGTATCAGTCTTGTAATTGCAAGGTACCATATCCTTCTGTCAAGATTCATATACACCTCTTAAAAATATATCTAAGTTTTAGACTTTATTATTTACAAGTATATTATTTATTTGTTAATCTAATAATTTATGTTATCCAGAATTGAGTTTCCATGTAACATAACAGCGATGTAAATACATATGTTAAAGTATAACTTATTTTCATTATTTGGAAATGGCCAATATTACCGGTTTTTATTCGATCAGGTAAACAGTATGTGGCCAATTAATAACCGGACCATAAATGGGCATAATGTTTTTTTAAATAATATGGAAATTGAATATCAAAGTTCATGCAATTATGGAATTAATGCAAAGAGCTAAGAAATAATTGTACTGGAGAAGGGATATAGAATAAAACCTTATTTACACAATATAAAAATAAAACATGGTTTTTATTGTTTATAACATAAAAAAATTGTTTAAATATTTATCAGTCCATGCAGCAGCTCATCTTTGATATATCCCTTATGAAAGATTGCCCTCCTATTTTTATGAATTCTGCAACTGTCGGAAAAACATGCATTGAGTCTATGAGGTCATTATATGTCAGATGATTTTTTATTAGATAAACACCTTCTATTATGAATTCTGCTGCATTTGGGGCCATGATATGAATTCCAAGTATTTTTTTGTCGGCTCCTGCAATTATTTTTATAATTCCTTCATTCTGTTTTAGTATGTTGGCCTTTACTACATTGCTTAATTCAACCGTTCTTGATGTATATTTTACATTCATGGCCTTTAACTGTTTTTCTGTATATCCAACCGACGCTATATTCGGTTCTGTAAATACCACCCACGGCACCTCGTTTAAATTGATTTTCTTACTGTCTCCAAGCATATTTTCTATGGCTATAACGCCTTCCTTACCTGCAAGTGTCTCAAGCTTAAGATCCTGTCTTACACAGTCCCCCGCGGCATAAATTTTGCTGTTGGAAGTTTGCATGGATTCGTTTACAATAATTCCGTTTTCAAATTTTATTCCGGCATTGTCGAGTTTTAAACTGTCTATATTCGGTATTCTGCCTGTTGCGACCATGATAAGTCCAAAACCATTAAATTCTGCATTTTCTGTGACAATAGCATAGTTCCGGTTTCCGGTTATTTTTTTATACTTTACTCCAAGATGCAGTTTAATTCCGCTTTTTTCTAAAGACTTAACCAGCTCGCCTGTTATGTCGCTGTCAAAATCCTTTAAGACCCGATCTGATCTGTTAAATATATGAACTTCGGATCCAAAACTTGAAAATGCGAAGGCCATTTCCAGTGCAACCTCGCCAGAGCCCAGTATTGCGATTTTATCCGGCAGTTCTCTTATATTCCATATATTCTCGCTGGTATAATAATTATCAAGACCCTCAATATCAGGTATATATGTTCTGGATCCTGTTGAAATAAGAAAATTAAATGCTTTAATTGGCCTGCCATTTACACTTACTGTATTTCCATCAATGAATTCTGCACTGCCCTCAATTAAATCTATATTTTCAAAATTTTTTATGACATTTGTATACTTCTGTTCTCTTTCCTGATATACGAAGGAATTCAGTGAATCCATGAATGCATGGAAATCCAGTGAAAATTTATCGCTCTTTATTCCTTCATAAAGCGGCTGCTTCATACTTTTATAGTTTTTTGATGCTTCTATTAAAAATTTGGATGGAACACAACCAACATTTACGCATGTACCGCCAAGAGGACCGTAGCCTATCATTGCTATTTTCATCTGGTTATTTGTCATCTCACTGGCCTTAATCGCCGCAGCAAACCCTGCAGCTCCCCAGCCTATAATTGCCAGATCGTATTCATTCATCTTTAACACTTCTCAGCTGTGCTCTGTATTTTCCATTAAAAACGCTCAGTTTAAGCAGATCTTCCGGATTCAAAGAATTGTCTGTTTTTACAATTGCCATTCCATTTTCAAGTGAAACATCAACATCTTTAACTCCGCCGGCGGATTTTAGTCCATTGCTCACATGAGTTACACAGTCATCGCATGTCATTCCATAAACTCTTAATTCTATTGTTTTCACCATAATTATGATATAATTTCAATATATAAATATAGAAAAGTAAAAAATTATTTACCTTGTAATTTTTTATAAATAAACATCTATTATTTTGAATTAATAATTAGAATGTTATGGGTGCGTATCCTTTTAAGACATAATCTGAAATGACTTTTCCCACAGGCTTCATTTCAATTTTCATCTCAAGCAGTTTTGAATCTATTTTGTTTTTTTCTGCATAGTTGGAGCAGGCTATCGGTATACTCCCCTTATCTATCAACTGTTTAATTAATGACGAAATATCGGGGCTTCCCTCAGCAGCAAGCTTCTCAGATGGACCAAAGAGTATAACTTTTGTTTCTACTGTTGTATGCAGTGCTAAGTTCAAACCCATCATGGCCTTTTCCTTATTTTCACTTCCGGACATTACAATTACGAGTATTTTATCGCTCATTTGAATTCATTGGCATGATGTATTTATATTTTACTTTCAGGCCGATACAACAAAAAGATATTATGTTTATACAATTGCTACGGGTGAAACAGGAGATGCCGTTGCACCTTTGATTAATAATGGTAAACATATAAAAGTAAATTCATAAACGCCATCTCTGGCGATTTCATCCAGTTTAAGATTATCTATAAGCCTTATGCCGGATTTTGCTATTAAATACTGATGCACGGGAAGTCTTGTATTTTCCAGTTCCGGTGGCGTAACCTCACTTGAAGGAGTATCGGAACCTGAAACCGATATGTTTTTTTCTGCTATAAATTTAGCAAGGTCATATCCTATTCCGGGGGACGAATCATAATATTTATCATAATCATCTGGCCTGGAAAAAAGTTTGGATATACCTGTATAAAAGAACAGTGCATCGCCATCAGATAATTCTATATTATTATCTTTCAGAAATGTAATTGTTTCTTCCCTTGTAATTGAATATCCGGGCTCCATTTTATCTTTTTTATGCATTCCTGCAACATCCACAACTATTCCGCGTGTTATTATTGGAATTGTTTTTTCCATTCCAAGTTTTTTATAACCGAGATTTGTTGTGTTTTCATATGCGTCTATATTATTAAAGAATTTATTGTTAAACGCCATATGGCTGAGGCCGTCAAGATGCGTGCCTGTATGGTCGCACATTTCCAGCCTGCCAAGCGATGCACCGTATTTATTGTCATATTTTTTATAATAATCGTTGTCATATACTCTCAAAAGGACATCAAAAAAATAAGGGCCGTGAGCTTCCCTGTCTGCCATGCCGTTGTAAATTATATGCGACATGTTGTAAACCTTGCCGGATTTTATCATTTTAAGTGAATCAAGAGTTTTTTCTCCTGTTATATAATTAAGGTTGCCAAGCTCATCGCCTTTCCCAAACTTTGATGATAGATCGGTTTTGCCATTCTCATACCACTGCATAACTACATTGATAATTATAAAATTAAAAAAGTTTTGTCTTTTCCGGATAACAACATTTCATTATTGTACAGTTAATTTTTTCCATATATCCGGACATTGAGATATACATTATACTTGTATTGTGAGTACCGGGCAATACACCCGATGAAGCTTTTTATTTTTTTTATTGTTTAACTCACGCATTAATATTGTTATTTATCTTCCATCCCTGTTTAAATAGTAATACTTCAAAACCGTTAAAAAGTATCAGATTAAATTATAGTTCTATCATTATATTGTTATCCTCAACTTTTATTTCATAAGTTTTCAGGTCCGATGCTTCTTTTCTTGTCATTGTTTTGAAGAATTTATTGATGTTCTTTTCTACCTTTCCGGTCTTAACATTAAAAACTGCATGATGCTTCGGGCATATAACAGTATCATTAACAGCCTTCCCGCTGGCCAGGTCTCCGCCCATATGTGAGCAGAGTGCGTCTATAACATAATATTTATTATCAATATTTGAAACAAGTACTTTTTTTCCATCAATGTCAAATTCTTTTCTTTTCCCATTTTCTAAGTCAGCTGTGCTGCATACTTTTTCCCATTCCATGTTCATCTTAATTGTATGAATAATCGAGTATTTATAAATTCTTCTTAGTATATTGATGTGTTTAATTTATTGACGGTAAATAATTAATAATAAATAAAAATAATGGATGATGGGTAAAGTTCCCAAAGTAGCTTATATTATCGGTTTTTCTGCATTTTTTGCTGATATGGGATATCAGGGGGCAATTGCTATTCTTCCAATATTTCTGATATTTGTACTGCATGTGGATTTTTATATATTTGGTATCATTGAGGCATTTATATATGGTTTCGGTGCATTATTCTCATATATAGGCGGGAAACTGAGTGATATTTATGGCCCCAAGAAGATTTCAATTACAGGTAATTCGCTTATACCGTTATTATCATTCACCGGATTCACCTATGTTCCATTATTTGCCGTGGCCCTTTTCTCATCGGGATGGTGGATGAGAAATTTAAGGTCGCCTGCCCGAAGGTCACTGCTTGCAGGCAACGTTGAGGAAGACGAGAGAACCCCTGCATTTGGTGTTTTACACGGGCTTGATGTTGGCGGCGGCGTTGTTTCCATTGTTATTCTTGTCATTCTTGTCCTTCTCCATTTTACATATAGATATTTGTTTTTATTTTCAATTATTCCACTTATAATATCAACACTGATACTGGTGCCTGTAAAAGAAAATACTGTTAAGCCAAAGCCAAAGAAAAAATCAGAGGAAAATACCAGAGAGGCAAAATTAATTTTTGAGGGTATACTTATTGGTACATTATTATTTGGCTTTGCATCATACAGCATGGGCTTTCCAATTATAACAATTTCAGAGACATACACGGGCTCTTTGTCATTAAAAATTATAGCCGGGGTAATTTCATATGGAATATTTCTCGGTATTTCCTCACTAACAGGATTTCTTCTCAGCAAGAAAAAGCAGAAAAACGAAACGTCGTCTCTCGGAATTTATGGTTATATGCTCTGGGGTGCAGGCACATTTGGATTTGCAATCAGTTTGATTTACTCACTGGGCCTTGCAGGCTTTTACGCTTCAATGTTTATTACTGCTATAGCTTTTGGTTTTGTTGAAACTTTTGAGCCTTCCATAGTTTCAAAAATAAGAAGTTCAAAGAGCATCGGTTCAAGCTTTGGAATTCTTTCTTCCTCAAGGTCTATAGGATTTTTTATAGCAAATATTGTTATGGGAATACTTTATGAATTCAGGCCGTCATACTCTTATATATATGGAGGTATAATTTCTGTTGCAGGAGGTATTGTTATATTAATTGTGCTTAAATTGTCAAAACGTACAGGTATAGCATCAAAAGCCGAAAATTAAGGATTAATTTTTATAATTCATCAGTAAAACCATGATTTTAACAAAATATTACTATTTTAAAATTTATTGATGTTTAGAGAATAGCTCTTTTATTTACTTTTCCTTATAATCTCGGCACGGCTGTTGTTTATCCTGCTTTTCCCACTATTGTCTTCTATAACTATAGTTATTTTCTCCTCAACACCGCTTAAAATGCCCTCTATTCTCTGATTCAAAAACCTCACATTTTCATTATTTCCCATGAGTGATAATTTCTCTTTTATACCGGTAATAAGACCTTCCACAGTTGTAATATAACCTGTGGATGCAATTCCCGGTGAAATTTCTGCATCAAGTTCCGGTATTCTGACTTCGGCATCAGGAGACCTGTATATTACAGTTTTTAAATCATTTTTATTCTGTATTTTAAATTTGATAGTTTTTGGTTCCTCTTTGTCGTGTCTTTCTATTGTTATATTTTTATAGTAGCATGATTTGCATATATATGTATGAATTGTAATTTTACCCTCATATGGAATTTCATTTGTGGACTCCATATAATATAAAAATTCATTGCAATTCGGGCATCTGGCTTCAGTCTTAACTTCTTCCATTCAATCACCTTTTAACCATGATAATAGCGGTTCAAGAATAATATATTTTGCTTTTTTTATAGATTTAACATCTTTTGAACCTGTTAAAAACATTGTAATTTTGAGGTCATTTATGATATTCTCCATATGACTCTTCAAATCTTCATATGAAGTGTCCGCATCGTTTAAGAAATTCCTTGCCATCGCTCCCATTGAGGCGCCCAGCATTATAGATTTTGCTATATCCTGGCCGTTTCTTAATCCACCGCTTCCAATTACAGGAATGCCTGTACTGCAGTATTTTATAGAAGCAGGTGATGGGATGCCCCAGTTCCAGAATGTTTCTCCGGTATGCATTTTTACTTTATCATTAATTTTCTGTGCCCGGTAATATTCTATGGCCGCAAATGAAGTACCGCCAAGGCCGCCAACATCTATTGCTTTTACTCCCGCATCCTTTAAATCCATTGCATCATCATGTGAAAAGCCATTTCCTGTTTCTTTTGCAATTAATGGATATGAACCTGCCAGTTCCTTGATTCTGGATAAAACACCTTTTGCATTTTTATCGCCTTCCGGCTGTACCATCTCCTGGAGGAAGTTGAAGTGTATTATAAGATATTTTGCCCCAATCAAATTGAATATGTATTCGATGTCTTTATCGGAAAGTGCGGGTTTGTCCTGTGCAATTAATTGCGGTGCACCGATATTCGCAAATTTTGCAGGTATATTATAATTATTTATTACAGAAAATGTATCTGCTGTATCACGATTTACAAGTGCAGCACGCATACTGCCAACACCCATGCCGATTTTAAATTCCTCTGCTGCCCTTGCAAGGTTTGAATTTATTTTTTTAGCCTTTTCTGTTCCACCGGTCATTGAAGATATTATAAATGGATAATTGAATTTACTGTCAAGGAAATTAACATCTGTTTCTATTTTATTATAATCAATTTCAGGGACTGCACGGTGTATTATTCTTATATCATCCCAGTAATTGTGTTCTGATGTTACGTTCCTTGTCTCTGCTATATTTATATGCTCCTCTTTTCTGTTCTCTATCATGAAACCACCGTTCCTATAAAATTGTCTTTGCCTATATTATATATTCTATCAGGGTAATAACCATTTAATAAGTATACAGGTATATTCATATCAGCTATTTCCTTCATTTTAATGTATTTGTTCATTATCCCGCCGGTTACATCCGATGTATTATTTTCGTACTGGAATTCACCGTTTATTGTTTTCAATAGCATCGCATCTTTAAATTTTTTCGGATTTTTATTATAAATCCCGTCTATGTCTGAAAAAAAAACAACAGATTCCGGATTGAATATTTTTGCAAGGTCGCATGCTATGTCATCACCGGAATATATACCTATGCCATTATTTGAAATGTATGTATCGCCATATAATACCGGCGTGACTCCTATATCCATATACCTTTTAACTGCCTCATAATTTTTATTTTCTCCATTTATAATTGTTGAAATGGGAATTGACATGTTGGCAAAACCATTTTCTAAAAACAGCTGTGAAATTTTTAAATTTAAATAAACCATGTCGTTGTGCACCAATGTCATTCCCTCAAGAGTGTCTTTAGTTATGGGGCCTGGCAAACCATATTCTTTGGCCTTTATATGGCCGAATGATCCGCCGCCATGAATTATTATTAAATTTTTATTGATTTTATGCAAAGTTTTTATTATATTTTCTGTGATGTTATAATTGAATTTCTTATAAGTTGATTTGTCTGTTATTGCGCTTCCGCCAAGCTTTACTATAATCATTATAATGGTTTAATGTAAATGATATTATTAAGTTTAACCCGGCTAAAAGTTATACATTTTCAAAATTAATTTTTAAAATCCATAAAATCCTGTATATATTGAAATTAATTAAAATGAAAAATGGCTTTAAATATATCAATTATATGACATTATAATGGAGCCAGAATCAAATAATAATTCAGGGCCATATTTATCTATAATAATATCGGCATACAAAAACAGGGGGTTTCTAAAGGAAGCAATAATAAGCTGCATTAATCAGAATGTTGATAAAAAATTTTATGAGATAATAATTGTTAAAAATTTTGAAGATAAAGATATTGATAAATTAATAAAAGATAATAAAATTATAAGTATATTTAGCAATGATAGTTCACTTTCCGGCAAAATAATATCCGGACTGAAAATATCAAAAGGTGAAATTATTTCTTTTCTGGATGATGATGACAAATTTACAGAAGATAAAATTAAAACCATAATAGATAATTTTAGTGCAAATAAAGACCTTGTATACTTCCATAATTCAGTAAAGGCTATAAATTTTAATGGAGAAGAAATTGGATATTATAATTATAACCCTGATTTTAATATGTCATCTATCTCAATTAAAAAGAATATAATTGACATTAAAAAACTTGGAAATGTGTATAAAAGCATTGACACTTTCATGTACATGGAAGCACTTGAATCGGGGAAAAAAATAACCATAAGTGATAATAAATTGACCTATTACCGGGTTATTACCAACTCCGTGACACATAATTTTACCGACATGAATAGTTTTATAGAATTTAACATAAAATCACTTAAACTGATTTTAGAATCTTATAATACAATGTATAAATTATTTAACTCAAAGTATGTAAAAAAATTATTGCTGCATAAGATAGCATTTGTAAAAATAAGATTAAAAATATATGGTAACATCAGTGCAGGAATTAAAAGCTATATAATTTTAATCTTTACACCATCCTATGAAAAAAAATCTTATGAAATAAAAACCGCCATTGCTTCTATAATTTCAAAGAAGCGTGCTTTAAAAATATTTTATAAAAACGAAATTGAAAAAAACAGTGAAATATAATTTAAATATGATAAATTTTTATGCTTTATTTAATTTACACCTTGCATGATTACCATTACTTTTGTAATACCTGCCGGCATAGATTATAATGGAGGTATTGAAAAAACGGTCAGCAGGTATATAAATTACAATACACCTGAATTCAAAAAAATTGTTTTACAATGTAATGGTGGGGTTAATGATCATAATATTTACTCTATAAATTCAATATATGCTAAATTAATAATTAATACTTCAGGAGCCAGGAACCTTTTTATAAGATTGATATCGCCGTTAATCCTGTTTTATGATAGAATAAAGAATAAGAAAATTATTGACATTATAGAAAAAAATTCAGATATAATATATTTAACAAATAATGATTTTTATTATCTTTTCAAAAAAGCTAAAATAATTATATGGAGCGAACATGGAAATCTTCCATACAACTATACCGGAGTTAAATTATTGAATATTATTATATATAATCTTATGAAAAATAATTTAATTTTTAGAAATGTAAATTATTTCCATCTTTTAAACTGTTATAACTCAGTTAAAATTCACGATAAACCATATTTTTGTGTACCCAATGGTATATATTCCAGTAATTTTATTCCATCAGAAACCATTAATAAGAAAATAAAGGTATTGTTTGTAGGAAGACTTGAAAAATCAAAAGGTATAGACAAAATTCTTTACATATTTAAAAAATATGAAATGAATATGGAACTCATAGTTGCAGGATCCGGAGAGCTTGAATATATGCTGGAAAATAAAATTAAAAATGTTACATTTATAAAAAATCCGGACGATGTAAAATTAAGGCAGATTTATAGTGAATCCGATATTTTATTATTTCCATCAACACTTGAAAATTTTGGAATTGTAGTACTGGAAGCTCTTTCAAGTGGATTATATGTTATAACATCATTGAATTTAAAACCAAGATTTGATTTTGCACAGAATATGGGCTTTCTGGAATATATAGATGTAAACATTGATAATATTAAAAAATCTCTGGATAATGTGGCCATTAAATTAGAATTTACGAGAAATTATAAAAATAAAATGACAATGCATGGATATATTAAAAATAATTATGACTGGGAAATATTGTTGAAAGATTTATATTTTAAGGTTGAAAATGTTTACAAAGACACCGGTAAAAAATCATAATTTTTTAAGTTTTAAATTATAATTTGATATATCACGATTAAATACTATAATATCATAATTATTTAAGTGGAAAAATGATATTATTATTGCTGATGAAATTAATATATATATACCGGTGATAGAAATGAATGAAATTAAGATATTACAGATATGCCACGGTCTTTTAATTCCACAATATAACAGTGCATATTCACTTAGATGCTATAATATTATAGGAAAAAATAGATGGAAGATGGTAACAACAGGAGGTATTATTTTTAAAGATATATTGAAAGAAAATATTGAGGAATATCATTCAATTATTTCTACAGCATATGCATTTTTAATAGGCAACAGATCACTGGAAATAATTATAGCAAAGGGGAAATTTATAAGAAGAAAATATTATAAAACTGTAGTAAAATATATTAAAGAAGCAGATGTGGTTATGTTTGAAGGACCATGGCAGTACAATTTATTTAAAAATTATCTTGAAAATAAATTTGTAATATATGATGCACATAATGTAGAATCCAGTTTAAGGCTTAATAATAAATATCATGAAATTACTGTTGAAATAGAAAATGAACTTTCCAGAAGAGCAAATATGATTATTTCAGTAACAGAAGAAAATGCTGAATATTTTAAAAAAGTTTCAGGCAGTGAAAATATTTATATCAATACGCATGTTGTAAACAGTAAAATTTTAAAATGGAATGGAAAAAATTCCAATAATGTTGTATTTATAGGTTCTATATATAAACCAAATATTGATGCCGTAGAACGTATAATAGATATTGCAAAAGATTTTCCTGACTTAATTTTCAATATAATTGGAAATGTAAATAAATTTAATTTTAAAAATACAGGAAATAATATAAAATTTCTGGGAATACTGGATGACAGCAAAAAAGATGAAATATTCAGCAATTCATTTTTAGCATTGAATCCTGTTGAGGTGGGTAGTGGAAGAAATGTTAAAATGGTAGATTATTTGATGCATGAATTGCCTGTTATATCAACTCAAACCGGTATAAGAGGTTTTGAAAAATATGATATAAGTAAGGGTATTATAGTTTCAAATATAGAAAAATTTTCAGATGAAATCAGGAGATTAAATAATAATCGTGAACTTGTAAGGCAATACTCTGAAGGAAGCTTAAAACTTTATCGGGAATTAATGTCCAATGAGGGTGAAAGCGATATGTATAATATTATTTTACAAAAATATAAAGACTATATTGTGAAAAATTATAATTAAGTATATTACATCAAAACAAAAATAAGGGAAACTATGCCGTGGATTATAGCAATTCCGGTCCATGATCTATAAATAAAGAGTTATAATCATTACAGTCTGAAAATGTAGTATAATAATTAGAATGGACCGATCGGGATTTGGACCCGAGCCCTCTTGCTTGCAAAGCAAGCGATCTACCGCTGATCTATCGGCCCATATATAAATCTGGATTAAAACAAAATTATTAAAGATTTCTAAAGGAGAAATGAAAATGTTTAATTTTATAATTTTTGTACAGGTATATTTCCAGTGGAAACTCAACAAAACAAAGCATGGAAGATAGAAAATTAATTTAAAATAATGCATAAATTAAAATCGCTTTTATAAAGGGGGGAGAGAGGTGTATTTCCTATGGAACATAAAAAGTATGTATCCCGCTTTATTAAAAAATATAATAATAAAATAAATATATTATAAATAATATAATATATGTATAATCTAATATATAAATAAATATAAAAATTTATATTATATTATTATAGACTGACACACTTATTTTTTTATTCTTATTTAAAAAAATTATTTAATAATTCTTGGTTTTGAGATTTTTGCAGGAACCATTTTTTCTCTTATTTTTATAAAAACATCATTATTATAATTCCTGTATTTTTTATTTATATATCCAAGGCCTATTCCCTGGTTAAGGATAGGTGATATTGATCCGCTTGTTATTTTCCCTATAGAACTGTTATCAACAAAAACTTCAAATCCATTTCTTGGTATATTTTTATTGTTAAGGATAAATCCTCTGAATATATATTCAAAATTATCCTTTTTTTTCATTAATTCACTTTTTCCTATGAACTCATGGTTGTAATTTATTATAAATGATATAGATGCTTCATATGGATTTCTATCCTCATTGAAATCCTGCCCTGATAATAACATCCCTTTTTCCATTCTTAATGTATCTCTGGCACCCAGGCCGCACGGAAGCCCATCAATATCTTTTATTATACCCAGAATCTTATTCCAGAGGCATGCAGCACTTTCATTTGGTACTATTAATTCCACTCCCTTTTCTCCGGTATATCCTGTACCTGATACAATTATATTATTTTCTCCTGTTATAACATTAAACTTATCTGTTTTATAATAAATAAATTTAAAAGTTTCAGGAAATTCTATACCCAGCCTTTTTAGAACCTCAGGCGAGGATGGCCCCTGAACCGCTATATGTGATATTTTATCGGAGTAATTATAAATATTTACATCAAAATTACTCTTATTTTCCTCCATCCACCGGAACATTTTCTCAATGTTTGAGGCATTCGGGATTAAAAAGAATTTATTTTCGTTTATTCTGTCAATTATAGTATCATCTATAATATTACCTGAGTTATTAAGAAATGCTGTATACATACACTGATTGTTTTCCAGCTCTGATACCAGTGATGGAAATATATAATCCACATATTTACCTGCATCTTTTCCTTCTATTACTATATCTCCCATATGTGAAATATCAAACATACCGACATTTTTTCTCACAGCCATGTGTTCTTTTATAATACCTGTATATTCCAGTGGCATTTCCCATCCATGGAAATCTATCATTTTTGCATTTAATTTTTTATGTTCATCATAAAGTGCTGTATGATGGGGTACACTGTTTTTCAGTTCCATAGGAAATACACCTCTCTCCCCCCTTTTAATAAGAGTTTATTATTTATGTTTTTGTTATAATTCAAAATCACTTTATTATTATTGGTTTTACAGTATCTCCACTGGAAATGTACCTCTTCAGGACCAGTTCCTTCAATTTTTAATTCACAATAGCTTTCAATATATTTCATTGTTTTATATAATATTCATATATTTTTAATTTTGCAGCGGCTATAATTTATTTTAATATATATGAACAGGAATATTATCTCGAATATAAGAATGAATAAGTTTATACAATAAATATATCTGTTTATTGTTCTATAGAAGATGCAGGTAAAAGTGCCAGGATATTATATAGTTCATGACAGTATCATTAAAGTCTATGGCCTGGTATGGAAGTGAAAATTCAGAATTGTGGAGACTGTGTAAGCATCCTGTGAAGCACACACCACAGTCATAATCCGACAAATTTCAACATTAAATAAATTTTTCATTTCAATTTCACATTCTCTGTGTAGAATTAAACTTATCCTGGTATTGTATTTAACTGAGACTATGTACTATTACCATTCAAATTGTCATAATACTTCTTACTTTGCTTCTATCAAAAAATTATTTTTTAACGATTTTCCTGCTTTCCTTTTCTTTCTCAATACCGAGCCATATGCCAAGCAGGCCAAGAAGCATTACCGGCACAACAAATGATATTAATCCAGAATCTCCCCAGTCTTTGTATTCTATTCCCCAAAATAAGTAAAATATGAAACCTATAAGGAAGACAACTGCTCCTGTCAGTTTATAGAAGAAATATACATCGAAATTCATTGAAACTTTATTCATCAATTCTTTGAGTAAAATATAATATATATACTTTCACAATTTATAATATAATACAGCTATTGATGCCGGGAACAGGCTACTATTATAGAAACACAGAAAATCAAGCAATAAAAAACTATTTAAATAACTTAAAAATACCATAAAAGTAAGAAAATAATCCCAAGAGTTCAATAATTTGTCTGTTTACAGGCATCTAAACTTAATAATGCAATAAATAGCATTGATAATTGCATTTTAGCCGTGATAGCTCAGTTGGGAGAGCGCCAGACTGAAGATCTGGAGGTCGCTGGTTCAATCCCGGCTCACGGCATCTGTTACAATTTCAAAAGTTTTATTTTTTAAATTAATAGAAATATATAAATAACATGTTAATTATACACTATTAATGAGTTGGATAATGCTTACCGGACAAATATTGTTTTTGTTGTCTGAGTAAACGTTATCTTCATTAAAATTTTTGGAGGTAATATGATATGGATTTTTTAAATAGTGGAAGCTATGGCGCTTTTTTCAATATGGGACAGTACAGCCGGTCAGGATATAACCCTAAGAGCAGGAGAATAAGTATTTTTGATACCACTCTCCGCGACGGAGAACAGACACCGGGTGTATCTTTTAACCATGATGAAAAAATGAATATAGCCTATAAATTAAATGATGCAGGCATAGATATAATAGAAGCAGGATTTCCTGCTGTTTCTGATGATGAATTAAAAACTATAAAAGATATCAATACAAATATCGATAATATATGCTCATTAGCAAGATGTAACATCAATGATATAAATAAGGTCATAGAATCAGATTCTCCTTTTATACATTTATTCATTGCAACTTCGGACATACACATGAAATATAAATTAAAAATGTCCAGAGACGAGGTATATAATAGAATTATAAAATCTATAGACTATGCTAAAGCACACGGGTTAAAAATTATTTTTTCCCCGGAAGATGCAACCAGGACAGATATGTCATTTTTACACGATATTATTACAAATATAAAGGTGCAGACTGTAAATATTCCGGATACTACTGGAATAATGAATCCAATTTCAATGTACTATTTTATTTCAATGATAAAGGAATTTTCAAAAACAAAAATCAGTGTACACTGCCATAATGACTTTGGAATGGCAACAGCAAATACATTAGCAGGATTAATGGCCGGGGCTGATGAAGCACAGGTCACAGTAAATGGCATTGGTGAACGTGCCGGCAATGCATCGCTTGAAGAAACGCTTGTATCCATATACGGATTTCTTAACTCATATACAGGAATTAATCCGGAAAAAATACCGGAATTAGCAAAATACGTGGCAGATGCAAGCAAGATATTTCCGCAGAAAAACAAAGCAATAACAGGCGAAAATGCATTTACACATGAGGCAGGAATACATGTCCATGGAATTATAAACAATCCTGCAACATATGAATCAATCAATCCTGAACTTTTTAACCTTAAGAGAAGAATAGTTATTGGCAAACATTCAGGAAAAGCTTCTGTAAAATATATGCTTGAAAGCCACGGTATATATAAAAACGATGATGAAATAAATAATATATTAAAAATAATAAAAAATGAGAATGTTAATAAAACTATAGATGAGGAATATGTTTTAAAGGTGGTTAATTATGAATAAAACAGTAACAGAAAAAATATTCTCTGAAAAGAGCAGAACGGATTCCAGAGCCGGCGATTATGTGGTTGCTGATATAGATTATGTCATGGCAAATGATATAACTGCACCGATAGCAATTGATGCGTTCAATGAACTTAAAATGGATGCCAAAAGCGATAAAATTGTTATAATACCGGACCACTTTGTTCCGCCGAAGGATATAAATTCGGCAATACAGTATAAAAAATCAAAAGATTTTGCTTTAAAATACAATACACATTTCTATGACATCGGCAGCGGCGGTGTATGCCATCAGGTTATGATGGAAAAGGGCTTTGCTGCACCGGGGAGATTAATAGCAGGTGCCGATTCCCATACAAATACATACGGAGCTTTATCTTCAATTTCAACAGGAATAGGAAGCACGGAGGCCGGCGTGATATTTGCAACGGGAAAAATGTGGTTTAAAATACCTGAAACAATTAAAATAAATCTTAAAGGAAAACCATCAAAAGGCATAGAAGGCAAGGATATTATATTACACATACTATCAATAATAAAAAACGGCGGTGCAGCATATAAGAGCATGGAATTTTCCGGAAATATAAAATACATAGATGTCAATGAAAGAATGACTATGGCCAATATGACCACAGAGGCCGGTGCAAAATGCTCCTTTTTCGATACAGATGAAAAAACCATAGAATATTTAAGTAAAAGAAACACGGGAAAATATAAAATATTAAAATCAGATGAAAATGCAGATTTTGAAAGAATTATAGATATAAATATGGATGAAATTGAACCGTCAATAGCGATACCTGATTCTCCTGACAATGTAAAAAATATTTCAGATATAGATGTAAAAATAGACCAGGCATATATAGGCTCATGTACAAATGGAAGGATAGAAGATTTAAGAAAGGCAGCCAAAATCTTAAATGGAAAACATGTAAATAAAAATGTCAGGTTAATGGTTGTTCCTGCCAGCCAGGATGTTTACAATGAGGCTTTAAGAGAAGGATTAATAGATATAATTGTAAAAGCCGGCGGTTATTTTTCAGGAACAACATGCGGGGCATGCCTTGGAGGTTACATGGGAGTACTTGGCCCCGGTGAAGTATGTATATCTTCCACAAACAGAAATTTTATAGGCAGGATGGGAGACAAAACATCAAAAGTATATCTTGCAAATCCATCCATTGTAGCTGCATCTGCAATTGCAGGTAAAATTACAGTGCCGGAGGCGGTTTAAATGAATGATATAATATCCGGAAGAGCTATAGTACTTGGAGACAATGTTGATACAGACCAGATAATTCCCGCAAAGTATCTTAACACTTCAGATGCATCGAAACTTGCACCGCATTTCATGGAAAATGAATATCCGGAACTTGCATCGGAAATTAAAAGAGGCGATATTATTGTCGCAGGTAAAAATTTTGGATCAGGATCAAGCAGGGAGCATGCTGTAATTACAATAAAAGGTCTTGGAATTTCATGCATTATAGCAGAAAGCTTTGCAAGAATTTTCTTTAGAAATGCAATAAATACAGGAATTCCGGTAATAGAAGCAAATATACATTCAGAAAATTTTGATTATATTTCTGTTGATTTTAAAAAAAGCAGTATCACTTCTAATGGTAATATAACATATTTTAAAGAATATCCTGAATTTTTAAAAGAGATCATAGACAATGAAGGGCTGATTAATCTTGTGAGGTCGGGGAAATGGTAGATATAGCAGTTATTCCGGGCGACGGCATAGGTAAAGAAATAATTCCACAGGTATGCAACATTATGAAGGAGGTAAATTCATCCATTAATTTCTTTTATTATGACATATCATCACAGAGGTACTTAAAAGATGGAACTACAGTTACGGACAATGAAATTGAGGAACTAAAGTCATATAAATCAATTCTTTTCGGTGCAGTGGGAGATTTCAGAATAAAGCCCGGAATTATGGAACGCGGTGTTATTTTAAAATTAAGAAAGGAACTTGACCTTTATATGAATATAAGACCTGCCGTTTCCTATAAAAAAGTTACCGGCAAAAATGTAAATATTACAGTTTACAGAGAAAATAAGGAAGATTTTTATACAGATATAAACGGTTCATTAAATTCCAGAAGCGTTTTTTCAAAAAATGACAGCATCTATAATTATAATTTAGAAATAAACGGAAAATCGGATGATGAAATTATGTACAGCACAGGATTTCTTTCAAAGAGAAATACTGAAAGGTTTTTTAAAAAGGCATATGAAATCATGGATTCGGGTAATATAACAATCACTGACAAGGCAAACGCTATTGAAATGTACACTCTATGGAGAAATATTGCTTTAAAAGAGGCAAAAAATTATAAAAAAGAAATAAAATTTGAATATGCAGACTCTCTTGCCTATAACTTAATCATGCATCCCGAAAATTATAGAAACATCATAGCTCCAAACTTATATGGAGATATTATATCTGATATGACAAGTGCCATAGCAGGCGGCCTTGGATATGCCCCCAGCGGTAATATCGGCGATAAAACATCAATGTTTGAGCCTGTCCATGGCAGTGCACCTGATATAGCAGGAAAGAATATTGCAAATCCTGTTGCGTCAATTTTATCAGCAGCAATGATGCTTGAACATATAAATATGAAAAAAGATGCAATTACAATAAAAAATGCAGTGCAAAAAACCATAAACAATGATGGCATACCATTAGAGTCAGGTGGAAAGACAGGGACATCACAGTTTGTCAAAAATGTATTAATATGCATACATTCGCCGAATCATGTAACATCTATGAAATAAAAAGTTTATAATTTAACTGAAAATTTTATATTTTAACTTATAGTTTCATAAAATATGTAATTTTTTACTTATTGATTAGTTTACATTATTGTTATTAAAGCATAAAGACATTTTTGTACCAAATAGGTATTTTCTTTCATAAACATGATAAAAAACTTAATATATAATAATCATATAATACTTTGAGTGGATATAAATGACTAAATTACTTGTATTAGGAGGAAGGTTTGCTGGTTTGACTGCAGCTTACACAGCAAAAAGATTGCTTGGTGACAAGGTAGATGTGACATTGATAAATAATACACCATATGCAGCTTTCAGACCGGCAATGCCGCATGTCAGTATTGGTGTTTTTAAGGCAGAAGACCTTGAAGTTGACCTTGCAACAGCACTGCCTGCAAAGGGAATAAAATTCATACTTGCCGAGGTTACTGCAGTTGATGCCAAAAAGAATAAGGTTGAATATAAATTGCCGGATGGCAAGAAGGAGAATGAAACATATGATTACCTGGTCATTGCTTTTGGTGCAAAACTCGGTGTTGAACACTTAAAGGGCTGGGCTGATTATGGAAACAGTGTCTGTGAACCGGAGTTTGCAACAGCACTATATGAAAAACTTGAAAAATTCCAGGGAGGAAATATAGCAATAGGATCAGGTATTTTCTATCAGGGAACATTAACTCCAAGAGGAAAATATCCAAAGAACTGGGCATCTGTAGCAGAATCAGCATGTGAGGGTCCAATATTTGAAATGTCATTGATGATTCCTGCATATCTTAAGAAAAAAGGAGTAATGGACAAAACACACATAACAATATTCTCACCCGGAGATGAAATATTAACAGATATATCAAAGGAATCCAGAGGAGTTATAAAAACTATGTATTCGCAGGCTGGCTTTGACATGGTATGGGATTTCAAATTGAAGGAAATTCAGAAAGACCAGATTGTATCAGAGGACGGAAAAACAATTAAGGCCGATGTGGCTATATTGCTCCCACCATATGAAAAGAATGATGCAGTTGCAAATTCAACGCCTGATTTATTCGATGACGGCGGATTTGTGTATACTGACGAGCATATGAGATCAGTAAAATATCCAAATGTTTATTCATGTGGGGATTCAAACCAGATAACAGTACCAAAGCTCGGATTTCTTGCAGTACAGACATCAAGAATAGCAATGCAGGATCTTGCAAACAGGCTTGGAGTACCAACAAAAGTAGATGAATACACACCTGAAATTGTATGTATAGCAGATAACCCGCTTGAGGGATTTGCAGTTGCAGTAGATGATACAACTTTTTATGGCGGAGATAAGAAAATAGCACAGCCATCACCCACAAACCATATAAAGAAGGAATTATTTACCAAATACTTCATGTGGACAAATGGAGATATGGCTTTAGATAAATATCTAGCAAGCTGGTGAATAATTATGATGTCAGAAGATGAACAGTTGGAAAAATTGATGAAACCGGTTGGAGTTCTTAACGATGACGGTGCAATGGGAACTTTGATGGGTCTTCTTTCAAATGATTTTACCATGAGCTTAATCATGAATGAAAAGCCAATTCTTGGCGCCCTTAGCACACTTGATTTGGGTGTTGCGCCTCATTATGTTAACATGATAAAGGCAGTGGAAAATGCCATAAAGACAGATACAGTAACTCCTGTCAGCGGCATGATGGGTACACTTAGAGCCATGAAAGACGAGGATGCCCAGAAGGGTCTTGGTATTGTATTCTCAATACTCAGAAGCCTTGGAAAAACATGCAGCGACGAATTTAACTGCCAGGCTAAAAAATAATTTAACAATTTTATTTTTTGATATACACACATTTTAATATTTATTTTTCATTATGATTATTATAGCTCCGTGGTGTAGTGGACGAGCATACCGGACTTTGAATCCGATGACGGCAGTTCGAATCTGCCCGGAGCTGTTATGATTGAAATAATAGGGCATGAGAAAAAAAACATAAAAATAAAAGTTTCAAAAAAACTTCAGAGCATCTACTCGGAATTTTCAATAGACGAAAATTCATATATAGCAGTCTTAAATGGAAATCCGGCAACATCAGATGATATCATAAATCCTGATGATAATCTTGTATTGCTTGAGGTTTTTTCAGGCGGATAAATATTATGAAAACAAATATTTTGAATAGAACTTTTCTACTACCTCCAGTTTCATGCCGTTTTTATAATTAATAACATTTATATCATTTTTAAATTCATCCAGATTTTTCCCAATATCTGTTTTTTCAATTTCCCTGCGAAATAGAGTATCAAATTGCTCAGTATTATTTTTTATATCTACATATACTCTATTATCCATGATATACGGGCCGCGCAAAAGCTTCTCGCTTTTTTGCCATATATTTATAAATTTTATAGCCTCGGAAGAATAAACAGGAGGCCCCTGGTGAATTAATAACTCCGGCATTTCCTCTCTTTCATATTCTATAAGAATCTGTATATTTTTTCCGCAGTAAATTTCAGACGATACCGGCATAAATCCATATTTGCTGAAAATTTTAAATAATTTATTCCCGAGCCTGACTGCCTGCGGATATATTATATCATCTATTATATCCGGTCTGGGCATTGTAAATATTTTGATAAATGTCCCACGATTTTCATGTATTTCACCCTTATCCTTAAACAATGAATAATTGCCTGAAATATATAAGTTTGAGGCAAGTTTCAGCCTGGCAAGATTTTCCTCGCTCACAGCAGCACCTGCATTTCTGTTTGGATCAACAGGATCTATAATAATTACAGGCTCCCTGTATCTTTCCTCAGGAAAATCTTCAGGAACTCTCAATTTGCCTTTCAAACCGGACATGTGCTTTATAAAATTTTCAAAGCTTCCGAAATGTATAATCAATACCTCACACAGATATCCTGAAAAGCCGGAAACTGCTATTTCTGAACCGTATACATTTATTAATTTCATAAAAACTTTCAATAAAAGTATGTCATGAATTTTTTGCGGATCAGTATTATTGTTTACATATTCTGTATGCAACGGTGTTCTGTCCACTGTAGATACAATGTGCTGGCCTTTTTCAATCATAAATGATGGTACTATATCCACACTTATATTATCAATTGTACCTGAAACATAAGGATGTTCTGCATATTTTTCTATACCGTTTTTTAAAACTGTATGACCTATCTCAAGCCCTTTTTTCTCTATGAATTCCGTAGAATATTCTTTGCTGAATGTTATAAAAATATCAATATCGCTGCATTTTAAATTTGTATGTTTTGATACCGATCCAACTTCAATGGGTACAGCATCAATTTTAGCTTTCAGGCATATACTATTTATCTGTCCTATTATATCATCTGCTATACGTTTCAAACTCTCTGTTTCATCTCTGTCCGGAAGATGGCTTAAAAGAAGCTGTTCAAGATATTCCATTTTAATTGCCGAGATCCATTATTGCCTGGGCCGGTTCTCCTCCGGCTTTCTTTAATGCTATAATTGCCTTTTCCCTGTTCACGCCTGCCTGTTCCATGACGAGTTTTATATCCTCCTCGTTCAGGCTGGATTCTTCATTTATTTGTTTCGATTTTGCCTGTTCCTTTACTGTTCCCAGTACCTGGAAAGTCTTCTGGCCCTGCGCCTCTATCATAGTAACAGACGCATTTTCTATAATATAGTCCTTATCCTTGCCTTTAAATATAACCTCTTTTACGTCTGGCATTTCAGTGGATTTTATTCCCATCTGTGACATCATTCTTCTTACATCCCGCGGATTCATATAGATTAATTATAACTTCTTTAATTAATTTTTATGTCCGGGAAATAATACTACTTTCATTCTATATAATTAAGTATTTTAGGTTAAAAATTTAAAATGTAATTTCTTTGAGAATATATTGATTTTGCCTCAAATTAAATGTATTATGCACACATAAGACTGAATATGGTATTTGAGAAGTCATATTTGCCCAATGCTGGAACGTAAAAACAATTTAGATACTTCTAGAGAACATATAAAAGTTCTTAAATTATATTATATAAATTATATAACCAACAATCATATATATTATACCATCACATATAAATAACAATGTCATAACTAATTGTTGCTTGTTTATATTGCGTATATTTTCATCTGTAAGTTTTCCTTTTCCGGTCATGGTGGTTTTTAAATAATCTGAAGCCCCAAAATCATATAATGCTCCTATTAAAATTACGATAAAGCCGGATAGGAAAATTATAAGTGGCATTATTTCAAAAAAATTGAAAATACCAATATAATTAAACGGAAACGTAGATAAAATCATTATTAAAAGAATAAGCAATGGAAATAGAAAAATCTTAATTCTTGTTAAATTGATTTCTTTCATTCCTTCTCCTTGATAATTCCTCTTCAGTAAAATGGCATTTATACCAATGTTCTCCTATTTTTTGTATAGGCGGAACATTATCATGGCACTTTTCATCCCTGTAAATACATCTATCATAGAATCTACATCCTTCAGGAACATTTATTGAATTTCCTATTTCTCCTATAATATCAATATTTCCCGGATTCCAATCAGGGTCAGGTGATGGTACTGCCTTAATCAATGCTTTTGTATATGGATGCAATGGATTTTTTATTATTTCATCGGCATTACCAACCTCAACAATATTACCTAAATATATTACAACTATGCGATCGGCCATATAATAAACCGATGCGATATCATGAGATATATACATTATAGTTAATCCAGTTGAATGTCTTATATCATTTAACTTATTCATAAATGAAGCTCTCAATGAAACATCCAGCATGGATGTTGGCTCGTCCGCTATAATAAAACTTGGATTGGCAATTGTTGCCCTTGCAATACCTACCCTCTGCCTTTCACCACCTGATAATTCATGCGGGAATCTATAAATATAGGATTCTGCAGGTGCTAAATCGGCTTCCTCAAGTGATGCTTTGGCTTTTGTTTCTATCTCAAGCATATCGCCTGCTATGTGATTTCCTAATAATGGTTCTGAAACAATGTTTATAACCCTCATTTTTGGATTTAATGAATCAAATGGGTCCTGAAAGATCATTTGTGCATTACGCCTGAATAATTTGTAATCATCATTTTTTCTTTTAAATTTGTTTATATAAATATAACTATCGCCATCAAAATTAGCCTTTATCTCACCAGATGTTGGCTTTAATATACCTATCAATAATTTAGCAAGTGTACTTTTACCAGAACCTGATTCACCTACAATACCTATTATTTCTCCCTTTCTTATATTTAAAGACACATCAGATACTGCGTGAACAACTTTTTTGTGTGTATATAAATTACCTAAAAAAGAACCTCTAAGATCAAATTCCTTCGTTAAATTACTTATTTCTATGAGATCCCTTGAACCAATATTCTCCACGTTTTTATAATTCGCCTTCCTTGGATTCTCTTTTATATTATTCGCATAAAAGCATGCGCTGTAATGCTTATCGTCAATATAAAATTTCTCAGGTTCTCTGGTAATACAAATGCTGTCGCTCATATAACACCTATCTGCAAATTTACATCCTTCAGGAAGGTTCAACGGTGATGGTAATCTTCCCGGTATCCCCTCAACATGATGTTTTGCATTTATTAAATTTGGATAGCTTTTAAGAAGTTCTATTGTGTATGGATTTCTGGAATTTTTATATATATCTTTTGCAGTCCCGTATTCCATTATGGAACCTGCATAGAAAACTGCTATATCATCTGCCAATTGAGAAACAACACCAATATCATGTGAAATAATAATAATAGATTTTATTATTTTGTCTTTTTTTAATTTTTTTAATGCTCCAATAATTTCAGCCTGCGTTATTACATCAAGGCCTGTTGTAGGTTCATCGGCAATAATTATTTTGGGGTTTAATGCCAGGGCCATTGAAATAATTGCTCTTTGCTTCATACCACCGGATAATTCATGCGGGTATGAATTCTTTACAGCAGTAGACAAACCTGTCATTTTTAAAACTTCATCTACTTTTTTATTTATTTCATCTTTGGTATAATCTGTATGTATTCTGAAAACTTCACCTATCTGTTTTCCTATGGTATATACAGGATTAAACGAATTCATAGCGCCCTGAAATATAATTGATATATCATTCCATCTTATATTTCTTATCTTCTGATTTAATATTTTACTTCTTTTTCTTGAACCAGGAATATTGCCGTTTACATACTCATTGCCTGAAATAGAAATTGAACCTTCTATTAAAGCATTCTTTGGTAATAATGACATTATTGCATATGCAAGAGTACTTTTACCTGACCCCGATTCACCCAGTATTCCAAGTGACCTTCCCTCCTCAAGCTTCAGGTTAACATTTCTTACTGCTCTGGCAGTACCTGCATATGTTTTAAAACTTATTGATAAGTTTTTAACTTCTAGTAAGTATTTGTCGGATATATTTTCGTTCTCATTTATTTCTAACATTATCTATCACCCAAAGTAGGATTGGCTACTTCATCTATACCTCTGGCTATAAATATAAAAGCCAATATGAATAAAGTTACAGTTATTAATGCAGGTAAAACAACCCATGGTTCTGAGCCCAATATGAAATAATCATCAAGAAAACCGCTTAACATACCTCCCCATGTTGGTATTGTAAGTGGAGCAAGACCAAGAATTTCATATGTAGATACTGCCGCCACTGCACCACCTATATTTATCGATGTTAAATATGCGAGTAATGTGCCCATATTTGGTAAAATATGTCTTCTCATTATCTGAATCGTACTGAGATTTGAAACAGTAGCTGATTCAACAAATGTTCTTGTCTTTACGCTTCTTACTATACCAATTAATGAAAAAGTTACGAACGGCCAACCTATTAAAGAAAATATTAATATCATATTCATTAACGTGGGCCCTAAAACGGTAGCAAGGACAATGAATAACGGGAGCGCAGGTATTAAAAATATGGATAGTGATAATGTTTCAACAAATGAGCTAAATATACCACCATAGTATCCTATAAACATCGCAGCAAATACTGCAATTATAATGGTAATTATTCCTGCTGCAAAACCTACTTCCAGATCAGGTGTAAAGCTATCGATATAAATCTTCCAAACATTGTTATAAGCACTATTCAACCCAAGTGGAAGAGATGTACCAGATTCAGTATGTAATGTTGGTCCCAATACTTCCGCTTTACCTTCTGTACTGTATATATGCAATGTACTTCCTGATGTAAACATTATTTCATACTCATAACCTTCAAGATTATAATGGTTATTAAATATAACAGGGGCTGTTATAATAGATTTTGAGCTAAAATGCCAGGAAAACGCATTTACTGTAGAATAAGAAGTACTTATTAAAAATATTACATTACCATTTGCTGTATTTGAAAGAATATATTCACCACTGGTAGTATATGGTACTATAGATGTGATTGCAAATGGTGTCTTTATTGTATTCGTTACAATCAGTTTACCGGCAGTAGTATTATATGACATAGAGTCAAGATAGTTGTTTGATGTTGCAACAATGAAATTGCTTGGTATACCACTACTTCCCTCCGTTGAACCTATAGCAGTAATTGTAGCATTTGCTGTGTAAATTTTTGTTTCATTGCCGTTTGCAATATTTATGCTGTATACTGAATCACCGGAAGCTTCATAAGAAGTATTATACCCAGCTCCCAGGTAAGCAACCTGATAAAAAGATGGTATGTACAATTTCTGAACCGTAGATTTTGTTGTCAAATTGTATTCCATAGTTCCATTTTCGTAATATTCATTTATATAATGCTCCCCTGTTATAATTATCCTGGCATCTGTGTATGATGAAGAACTAAACTGATTTCCAACGAAATAAAGGTTTTCAGGTGTAAAATTAAGTTCCTGGTGCCAGTACTCTTCAAGGTCTCCTGCGATATAAGTATTTAAACTGTAATTATTGGAATTGGAAACAAAAGCATAAACATAAACAGGTGAATAACCCGTACCTGTATTATCTTCCACACATTGTGTTTTTGATGATGAAGGTCTAGTTAACGCGAAAGTACCGGCACTCACATATGCAGCCGTAATATTTGCTGTTACATTTTTTTCAACGAAATTGCTTGTACTTATGGATGCTCCCTTTCCATTAAGAAAAGCAGTGCATTCCACCTCAGTAATATAAATTGTATGGTTTGTTGCAGCCATTATATATGTTTGGAGTACATAGGAAGTAGATGCAGGTGTAAATGCCTCAAGAGATATAGCGCTTCCATTTGTTTTAAATAATGGTATCGCCGTACCATTATTTGTTGCGATTGCAAAAACATAATCATTACCCTTTAAACTGCCTGCCATGAACGTGTAATAGTTTGTTGAATGGTCTCCAACAGAAGAAGTTATGTTAACTGCACTATCCGGGGTAAATCCCAGACTTTTATCTTCTAGCTGGACAGGTGTAAAATAATCTTCAGACGGAACACTCAAAAATGGGTTTCCGTGAACCATTAACGGTGATATTAATGCTATTATAATAAAAGCTAACATAATATAAAACCCAACTTTGCCGAATTTTGATCTATAAAAAACATCCCACTGTTTCTTAAAACCACGATAAGATAATTGTAAATTGTTCTTTAATGCTTTTTTATCTATTTTCATACTCTCACCCTCGGATCGAGCCATGCATGTATAAAATCTATAGCTGAATAAGTTATAATTACAACTATTGAAAGTATAAATAATGAGGCCTGTATAACCGGATAATTTTCATCTAGTGTATTGGTATAAAGTAGTCTGCCCATACCTGGTACACCAAATATTATTTCTGTAACAACAGCGCCACTCATTAAAAATGCGAACTCCAATGCCATTCTGGTCGATTCAGGTACCATAGCATTTCTGGCTGCATGATGAAACATTATTCCTGATTTTGATACACCTTTTGCCTCAGCCGTTTTAATATAATCTTCACCAAGTGTTGAAACCATTATACTTCTCATTGTAAGCAAATGACCCATAATTTCAATTGCCATAATTGTTAAAATTGGCATTGCAAAATAGTGTATAAATGTTAAAAACTCCCCAAAAGTTGGATGAGCAAAAAGGGGAGCAAGTCTATAATGAGCTACAGTTGTTGGAAAATATGGTATATAAACAACAAATAAGAGATATATCATTATAGCCATGGCAAAAAACGGTATAGAATTTAAAATTGTTGCTGTTGTAATTATCGGTGCTTCGGCTTTTTTGCCTCTTATAAATGCGGTTAGAATTCCCAGAGGTATTCCAATTATAAATGACCCAACTGCTGCAACACCAAAAATAATCAATGTATAAGGCAATGCAGCATCAATTAGGGAAATAACAGAGTCATTTAGATTTGAAAAGCTCTTGCCAAAATGAAATGTAAACATATCTTTAAAATATATGATAAATTCATTTAAACTAAATTTATTATTTGGATTAATGCCATATTCTTTATATATATTTTTTACAGCTGTCGGAGTAGGATGCTTTAAACTATGTATATATAATTCTGCGGGATTCCCGGGCATTAAACGCAGTAGCACATACAATATAACAACTACAAAAATGATTAGAACAACTGCCTGTATAACTTTCCTTGTAACTAGAAATACATTCACGAGCAAACATTTAACAAAAATATAAAAACGTTTTGTTTAGTAATTTATGCAATCATGTTTTCAATACTTAAAACTTATTTTTTAACATGGAAATATTAATACTTATCATAATTCGATATGAACTATTACAAAATTAATAAAGGCATTGAAAGATACATCAATTGCTTTATATCAAATTCGGTATAATAGTTGTATCACCCAATCCTGGCGGCAGATGAATTCTCTGGCGGGTTTATCCTAACAGATTTAGCATATGCATTAAATAGGAAAATACGTCATTTATACATTCTGGATAACGAAATAAATGGCTATAGTGAATATGAATATGATTTCTTTATTGTCAAGAATAATCCAACAGATAGTCTCTGCTAATATACGTATTTTATATATTTGCTGGAAAATATATAATATTTGTAAGATATATACATACTTTCCATTATGCATTTGGAATAAAAATATGATGAGAGACAAATTCTTCTAGATAGAATCCCAGACCTGACTCCTTCAAGAGATCCGTGTATTACCAAAGAATATCATGAAACTCTCATAAATAATTAAGATTAGCAGGCATAACCACAGATTCAATTTGAAT
>JABEBX010024177.1_pt1 | contig 92156 bp, 95 predicted proteins | sample 7245971 | NCBI WGS metagenome assembly JABEBX01 (sample SAMN14506365, study PRJNA622280) | hot springs metagenome | biome: hot spring [ENVO:00000051]|acidic hot spring [ENVO:00002120]; feature: spring [ENVO:00000027]|sediment [ENVO:00002007]; material: sediment environment [ENVO:01001048]... | reverse complement strand
TCATTCAATGCCGCAAATATAAGTATTGGAAGAGCCAGCGGACCGATAATCTGTTCCATTATTGTTATAACCGGAACAGAAGTTGTCAGAAGGGAAGCGAAAGACCCCGTTGAAATTCCATAGTCTATCAGCGAATAAAGTACAAGTGCTTCAAATGAGCCACCTATGCCTATTACCATAATCACTGCTTTTCCAATATTTTTCTTTGCATTAATTACTTCACCGGAAACAGGCGTTATAGCTCCATAGCCTGTCGGAATTCCGACTGCAAAGAGGATGCCAAGGAAGATAATGGATGGCGATGGAATTTTTATAAATGGATTATAAAAAGCAAAATGTGCACCGTAAAGTGATGCTATAACCACAAGAGATAATATTATCAATTCAAGGCCTGCTGAGAAAACAGCATATTTTGCACTTGGCCTTATTCCTATGATAAGAAATATTGAAGTTGGAATTACAACTATTGCAAATGCTATTAATGGAGATATATAGAAATATGGATCAACAACGTATGTTAAAACAAATACTGAACCAATTATATATCCGCCCGCATATAATAAAGAGTAAAATAAGTATATCCAGCCTGTTTCAAATCCGAATCTGTGTGACAATAAACGGAATGCATAATTGAAATAACCGCCCTCCTCATCATGCTTTCTTGATAGGAAGGTTACACCCAGACCATTAATAAGAACTATAATTGTACCTATTATTACAACTATAGGTGAAAAGAGAAGTGCTAAAAGCAGGACTGCCGTTGCATATGTCAGCATACTAAGAAAAGGAGCCTGGCCCCCGAATGACATAAAAAAATATCCCTGCAAAGCCTATGTGGCGTTCCAGAGTCCCGTTGGACGAACTACTACTTACTGTTTTATTTGGATTAACCATTTGTAATCTCTCAATGATATTTATCGCATATTTAAATTTATATGTTGTCATGACATATATATTATCATTGAGAAATAAAAGTATATAAATAAATTAAAATATATTTACTGCGGATTAAAATCCAAATCGTTGTGCAGTGCAGCTAATACAAGATATCTGGAAACAGAAACTCCTTCCCTGAGAGCTTTCTCCTCTATTACCGCCTTCTCATCTTTCCTTATATATACACTGATTCTGTTATATTTATCAGAGCTTATCATGATGTAAACAACACTTCATAAGTTATAAGCTTTTGTTAAATGCAATAATTTATAATTCTATAATTAATAATATAAATTCAAAAAAATTTTATTTTTTTGGCTGGCCCCTGAGAACAATTTCTCTCAGTTCTTTGCCAACTTTCTCCTCAAGCGAATTATCAAGGTCATCCATCAATGATTTTAAAGTTGGTGAACCCTCATCGTATTCTTCTATCCACTCATCGGCAAATTGCCCGGATTTTATTCTCTCAGCCTTTTCCTTCATTCTCTTCTTTACATCCTCATTTATTAAATAAGGACCAACAGTTAAACCACCGTATTTTGCTGTATCTGAAACTGCTCTCAGCATGCCGGATAAACCCTTTTCATAGATCTGGTCAGTTATAAGTTTCATCTCATTTATGGCCTCAAAGTATGCCATTTCAGGCCTGTAACCGAGGTCAACAATAGTCTGGAATGATGCCCTGAGCATTGCAGTCAATCCGCCAACAAGGTCAAGCTGCTCTCCCATTAAATCCGTTTCTGTTTCTTCCTTAAATGATGTTTCAAGAACACCGGCCTTTGTTGCACCAAGAGCCTTTGCCACTGCAAGTGCTTTATTAAGTGCATTGCCCGAATAATCCTGATGAACACCGACAAGGACAGGAACCCCGCCATTCTTAACAAAGAATTCCCTTACAGATGGACCGGGAGCCTTTGGTGCTGCCATATACACATCTACATTTTTAGGCGGAGTTATTAATTTATAATGTATGTTAAATCCGTGTGCAAATACAAGATCCATTCCATCCTTTAATACAGGTTTAACCTTCTCTGCATAAATTTTCCTCTGGACCATATCAGGAACCAAAAAAATGACAATATCTGCATCCTTCAAAGCTTCCTCTGTTTTAACAGGTTTTACACCGTCTTCCTCAGCTTTTTTCCATGACGGACCAACTCTTTCAAGGCCGAGACTTACATTTAAACCTGAATCTTTTAAATTAAGTGTCCAGGCCCGCCCCTGACTTCCATAACCAAGAACTGCTATTTTTTTATCTTTTATATATTTCAAATCTGCGTCCTTTTCTGTATAAACTTTTCCAAGTACATTACTCATTTACAACACCCCATTCATATTTTTTTGAACTTTTATATTCAGCATCAAATCTGTTTATTCTGTAATCACTCAATTCCTCGACAAAATCGATGTCAACCATCTTGCTTAAAGTAATAAGAGACAGTTCCAGATTCCCGAGTTTACTTTTGTCATATAATGACATGTAAACAATGCAATCGCCGTTCTCGCTGCATTCTGCATTCATCCACTTTATTTCTATCCACAATCTCCTGAAGTTCGCTGCTATTCTCTCAACTAAACCGGGGTCATTATAATGGGCTTTTATTTTTATTACCTTTTCTTGGGTCACTTACTATCACCTCCTTTAATTTTCCTCCGGGCGGCAGTGTTGGAAGTGCAAGTTCCTCTTTATTTACAGGAACACGTATTACCGATGCCACATTTTCCTTCATTGCCTGCCTTAGGGATTCCTTTAAATCGTTGTAATTCACAGCGTTGTATGCATCTGCACCGAAAGATTCCGCATATTTTATTATATCCGGCGAATTGCCATAATCAACACCGACTATTCTCTTATTCTGGAACATGTCCTGTACCTGCCTGACAAGTCCAAGTGTCCTGTTGTCATTTACTATTGCTATGACCGGTATATTCTCATCAATGGCTGTTGCCAGGTTGTTTCCGGTCATCATGAATGATCCGTCGCCGTCATAATCCAGAACTGTCCTGTCAGGAGCACCGACCTTGGCACCCATGGCCGATGGAAGTCCAAATCCCATTGTACCCATTCCGGTAGATGAGAAGAATGACCTTGGCTCTAAATTTTCCCAGTGGACCTCAGCCCACATCTGGTGCTGACCAACGCCTGTTGTCATTATTGTATTCCTTGGCACTGACTCTCTTATTGTTTTTAATATGTGCCATGGCCTCATATTGCCGTCATCGGGAGGATGCGAAAACTGTGAATAATAATCCTTTAATTCATTGACACGCCTGTTCCACTCTGTTAATGGTTTTTTCTTTCCAAGAACAGTTAATGCTTTTATTAATTCAGATACAAGGACCTTTGCATTTCCATTGAGGCTTACAGAGGGTTTTATGCCCTTTAATGAATCTGTTGGATCAAGATTTATTGACATAAATACCTTCTTTGTGTCTTTCATTTCATCATATGATGTAAATGTCCTGTCACTGAACCTTGCGCCTATTGCAAGCATAACATCTGATTCCAGTGCTGTCATGCTTGCCTCTGCTCTTCCATAGTATCCCATTGCACCCACATATAATGGATAATCCGCAGGCATTGCCGATTTTCCCGGCAGTGTAGATACGACCGGACATCCCAGAAGCTCTGATAATTGCATTACCTCATGTGTTGCATTGGACCATGCAACTCCCGTTCCAACTAACAGTACAGGCCGTTCTGCGTTCATTAAATTCAATGCCATTTTTCTCAAATTATCAGAATTTACAACTGTTTCAAATGGTCTGTAGTGCTTATAATAACCTTCGGGATATTCCACATTTTCTATGTCTTCCATCTGGACATCCCTCGGCACATCAACGACCACCGGTCCCGGCCTGCCTGTAGAGGCTATATAAAATGCATTTTTAACCCATTTTGGTATGTCCTCTATTGATTTTACCTCAACAGCATACTTTGAAACCGGGAATGAAACGCCAAGGGTATCAGATTCCTGAAATGAAAGTTTTCCCATTGCATTTCTGTTCACTGCACCTGTTATTGCAACCACCGGAGATGAATCCTGGTACGCTGTTATAAGACCTGTTACTAAATTTGTTACGCCCGGACCTGCCGTGGCAGTGCATACGCCTGTTCTTCCTGTTGCCCTGGAATAACCGTCTGCCGCATGTGCTGCTGCCTGTTCATGCCGCATTAAAATATGTCTCAATTCACCGGTTTCAAGGTCCTCATAGAAAGAATCATACATGGGCATATTATAAAGCCCCGGTATTCCAAAAATATCCTTCACACCTTCTCTTTTAAGAGATTCGACAAGAAGCTTAGAACCCTTCATAAAAATTGCCTCCCTTAAATACAAACTCTATATCATTCTCTATATCACTCTGCTTAAAAAAATCGCCACAGATGTTAGATAAACCTTATCATTCCTGCCATTTCTTTCACCATCCATAAACCATTACATGCATGAAAGCTATTATCATACATATGTTTGATTTAACGGTAAATATCTTTAACACTCCATTATATTTAAATGTTTATATCCGGTATGATCAATTAAACGGTTGTAAGATATATTTATACAAAAAATTAAATAATATCAAGACTTTGATTTAAAAATGAAAAGATCTGATATAACATACTCAGGACCTGAGAGGGCTCCAAACCGATCGTATATGAAGGCAATGGGATTAAACGACAGCGATTTAAAGAATTATATGGTCGGAGTTGCAGCAGCATGGAATGAGGCTGGACCATGCAATATACATGTTTTATCCCTGGCAAATCACACAAAGGAAGGAATAAGAAATAAAAATGGAACACCGCGCGTGTTTACAACACCGGTAGTTATAGACGGAGTAGCCATGGGAACAGAGGGCATGAAGTATTCACTTGTCAGCAGGGAATTAACAGCCAATACTATAGAATTGACTGTAAATGCGCACGGTTACGATGGATTTGCTGCACTTTCAGGATGCGACAAGACCTCTCCGGGAATGATGATGGCCATGGCAAGAATGAATATACCGTCAATAGTCATGTATTCCGGGACCACCCTTCCCGGTTCTTTCCACGGAAAATCAATAGCTGTTGGCGATTTATTTGAGGCTGTCGGTTCTTATATGAATGGATCCATGACACTTCAGGACTTTAAATTAATGGAGGATAATGCAGTCCCAACGGCAGGTGCCTGCGGTGGTTTATATACAGCAAATACAATGGCAATGATGACAGAGGTTCTTGGCCTTGCTCTTCCGGGAAGCGCATCGCCGCCTGCAGTCACCGGTGCAAAACAGGAATATGCATATAAAACAGGAGAGGCTGTAATGAATTTAATAGAGACGGATTTAAAGCCTAGGGATATATTAACAGAGGAATCTTTTTATAATGCAATAGCAGTTCTTATGGCATCCGGAGGATCAACAAATGCAGTATTGCATCTGCTTGCGATAGCACATGAGGCAAAACTTAAATTGAATCTTGATGATTTTGATAAAATATCAAGAAAAATACCTGAAATAGTGAATATGAAGCCTTCCGGTGAATATGTAATGGCAGATCTTGATAAAATCGGCGGTGTCCCTGTATTAATGAAAGTTCTTCTTGACCATGGAATGTTAAATGGAGATCAGATGACAGTAACAGGCAAAACATTAAAGGAAAACTTAAAGGATATAAAAATCTACACAACAGGAAATGTAATAACTGATTTAAATAAGCCATATAGGACAAATGGTGGAATAACCATATTAAAAGGTAATTTAGCAAAAGACGGATGTGTTTTTAAAGCTTCTGCTTCTAAAGTGCAATACCACAAAGGTCCTGCCAGAGTCTTTGACTCGGAAGAAGACACATTTAGGGCAATAAAGGATAAAAAAATAAATCCCGGCGATACCATTGTTATAAGATACGAGGGGCCAAAGGGTGGCCCGGGTATGAGAGAAATGCTTTCTGTAACCTCTGAATTAATCGGTGAGGGCCTTGGCGACAGTGTGGCATTAATAACAGATGGAAGATTTTCAGGAGCCACACGCGGAATAATGCTTGGCCACGTCGCACCTGAGGCCATGGATGGCGGAGTCATAGCCATTGTAAAGGATGGAGACATAATAGAAATAGACGGAAATAACAGGAAGGTCTCACTCCTTGTTGATGAAAATGAAATAGAAAGGAGGTTAAAGGCATGGAAGAAGCCGGAAATGAGATATAAGACAGGATTGCTTAACCAGTACTCAAAATTGGTTTCATCATCCGCTAAAGGAGCAGTAATGGAGTGAACAATAGGATCAGGGCTTCAGGTTGGCATCGACCGGAGCCCGGATTTGTTGAATGTTTTAATGTCCACTGATATATAAATTTAGAGTAAATTATCTCTTTCATAAGAACTCTTCCTGCTCATTATGAATAAAAAGTAATATATACATTTTATTAATTTCATTCAATGGATTCTAAAGAAACAATGAAAAAATATGAGGACGATATAACAGACAGCCTTGAAAAGTTCAGGGAAAATGCAGAGAAAAATTTCAATGAGGTATATGATAAATTAAATGACAGAAAATTATCAGGTGAAAATGAAGAAAATTTATCACTTGCATTGACAATGATGGAGGCCATAGGCATAGATATACTTCATTTAATAAGGGATTACGAAGACCTTACTGATTATTTAGAAATATTAAATAAATTATAATTATTTTTTAGTTCTGGGTGGCGGTGATGGCGGATAACCGGACATATCCAGTCCCACTTCACCATGTATCGCGACATCGCCTATTATTAGATTTTTATCTGTTTCCCGCAATGGTATAAATTTACCTATTAATTTAAGGATTCCATATGTTAAAGCAAATACATATAAGATCACCACAACGGCTGCAAATGCCTGTATGCCAAGCTGGTAAAAGTTACCGTATAAAGCACCGCGCAGTCCGGGATCAATATACTGTGTCACAACAGGGTCTGCAAGAACACCGGTAAGTAGTCCGCCAACTATACCTGCAACTGCATGTGATGAAAAAACTCCAAGTGTATCATCTACATGAAATTTCGGTTCAATCTTGTATAAAAATATCCACGGAATTATACCTGTTGCTATTCCTATAACCATGGCACCCCAGATATTGACATAACCTGCTGCAGGAGTAATACCGACAAGCCCGGCAATAGCACCTATAGATGCACCTATTAATGATGGTTTTTTGAAAAACTTCATATCCATGAACATCCAGACTATCATGCTAACCGCTGTTGCAACATTGGTATTTATTATGGCTATGGCGGCGTCCACAGTGCTTCCATAGGGATCTCCGCCGTTAAAGCCGTCCCAGCCAAGCCAGATAAGCCCAAGGCCCAGCATTACCAGTGCAAGGTTATTTGCCTTCATTTTCATATCTTCTTTCAGCCTCGGACCTATAACCAGTGCAGCCGCCAGGGCTCCTATTCCGGCATCTAAATGAATTACATAACCGCCGGAGAAATCCACCGCACCAAGCTGGTTTAACCATCCACCCGCAAATAACCAGTATGCCACCGGACTATAGACGAATAATGACCATACAGGAACAAAAACCATCCATGCCTTAAAATTCATTCTTTCAAGAATTCCTCCCATTAATAGAATGGGTGTAATTGCAGCAAAGACAAACTGGAAAAATATGACAGTTGCATTTGGTATTGATAATGCCGATTTCAATGGACCGACAATGGCCTGTCCCGCTATAAATGACCCGGAAGTTGCGGGATAGGGCACTCCAAAAATATAAAAGCCATGTATTTTTAGCATGCTTAAAGTACCAAATCCAAAATTGTAGCCTGCCAGAACCCATATTACTAAAACAGAGGCAAAAGCATATAATGCCATCATCATAGCATTTACCATGTACTTTCTCTTTGTCATGCCGGCATAATAGAGTGCAAGACCCGGGATACTCTGTAAACCCACAAGCGTGGCTGCAGTAAGCATCCATCCATTATTTCCGGTATTTAACCACGATTCACTGTATGGTTGAATCGCGCTTGCAAGAATGATAATATCTATCATATAACTTTCAATCATTACTAAAATAAATAAGTTTATAAAGCAAAATTGTCGAAATAACTATAAATATATATACTTTCTGTCACAAATACAACTTTTTATGATATTTACATTCTTTTTTCAATCACGGTAAACCTGTCCATTATCATATTATTATGATTTTCACCCATTTTAATATCATAATCTTTTATTATATTTCCCAATGAAATTCTCTCTTCATTATTTAGAAATCTATAATTGAATTGGGGTATTTCATGCATTTTCGTTAATCTTGATAAAATTTTGTCCGATCCTGATAAAGAATCCAAAACAGTTATTGCCGGCCTGCCTGACAGTTTATTATAAATATCGCTGTCTATAGCACCGTAAGACTTTACGGCCTTTAATATATTTTCCATTTCATCTTTATCGGGCTGAAGTCCTGCACTTTCAGGATCTACTTTTCCATGTATGTATATTTTACCGCCTATCATGCCGGAGGCAATATACTTTCCATAATGACAATTTTTATCTCCAAGCACCAATATTGTTCCACCTGACATATATTCACCGAGATAATCGTCAAAGCCCCCGCCTATGACTATAACAGGATTTTCATCTCCATAGGCGCGCATCTGAATACCTGTCCTGTTTCCTGTGTTTCCCTTAATATATATTTTTCCGGCCGTTAATGCCTGGCCAAGTACATCACCGGCATTTCCATATATTTTAATAATTCCGCCTGACATGGAATCACAGCAGTCATCCGATACATTTCCATAAACATCAACATTATTGTTGGCATTTAAGTTCATTAAACAGTTTCCGGCATTGCCGTACAATTTTAAATGGTAATTTTCAGAAGAAAATTTCATACCTATATATTTGTGGCCTGACACGCCTTTTATTCTAACTTTCTTTTTTCCGGTGTTAATAATATATTTGTCAAGTTCTTTGTAATTAATATCAGCTGCATCAAGATCAAAATTTTCAGGTTTTTTATTATAAATTTCATTTCTTATTTCCCGGCCGTAGCTTATAATTCCTTTCTTCAATGATGCAATAAAGTAATTTCCGGGCTCGAGGCTCCATATTGATGGATTTTTACCCATTAAACGTATTTCCTTTTCCTCGCTTGCTACATAATAATTTAATTTATCTTCTCCAAGTATTACAGGCCTTAATTTTGTCCTGTCTGCTATGGCAATTAAATATAAATCATCTCCACTGTCATATCCTATTACCACTGTATACGGTCCATCCAGTACAAAGCCGCGGTTTATATATCTTATATATGGATCATCTATCCGGTCTGCCATGATTTTTATTGCAGTAATTAAATCGTATTTTTTCATTAATTCCTTAAATATAAATGAAATTACCTCACTGTCTGTACCAACGAAACTCTTTATGCCCTCTGATTTTAGAAACTCGCGATTTGTACCAAAAGAACTGATATCTCCGTTGTGGACTATTGCTATATTAAAGGTTGAAAATGGATGCGACCAGTACGGCATATCGCCCGGTGAATTTGTCGGTTGCCTTGTATGCCCGAGCCATAAATCACCGGACATATTATCTATTCCATAATCTCTGGCAACGTCATCCGGATATCCTATGCCCTTGAAAACATTCAATGAAGTGCCGGAGCTGTAAATTCTTCCCTTCTTTGAATTCCACAGTTCGCTGTTTATTTGATCTATAAATTCTGTATTTTCAACTGCCAGATCATAGCAGTAACTGGGTATGCCGTCATTGCAGTCACTGTAAAAATCCTTGAATTTTACATTTCTATTCTCCAGAATGTTATTTAATTCTTCTATATTGCCGTCATAAAATACCTTTAATTTATAATTGTTGTCTCCCAAATTAAAAACGGCATAACCTGAACCCTTATCACTGCCGCGGTATCTTATCGAATCAAGTGATTTATTTACATCAATTCCCGGAATTTTTTCTGAATTTGCCTTTCTCATAACACCCAGAAGGCCACAGCTTGAAGGATAATAATTCATTCGCTTCCGCCCCCGCTTATTTCAAGAATATTTGCAAGTTTATCATCGAGATTAATTCCACGTAGAAGTTCTCTGTTTCCTGATAATGAATTCTGCATGGATGATATTCCCATGGCTCCTGAAATTAATGAAAGTTCTGTTTTTATTGCTGTTAGAAAATTTAGTGCCTTATACCTTAAATCATCATATTTTCCTTCAAGTGCTATATCAAAAATATTGAAATTAAGAATTACAGCATCGGAACCAAGAGCTATATATTTTGCTATATCCCCTGTATTTTTAAATTCGTCCAGTCTTGATATAATGTCTAGATATTTTCTTTTTCCATTATTTCTCCATTTAAAATTCAATTTTGATATATTAATTTCAATATTGTCTGAATATGGTATTACACAGCCATTCCTTCCATTTTCATCATCAAATAAAGAATATTCCATGCCTTTCATTTTATATTTCTTTTCATCAAAGCTGAATTTTAAAACATTTTTTATTTTCAATTTATTATTGCATATAACAGGAATGCCGAGAAATGACGATGCCCATGCAATTGCATCCTGTATTTCGGGCGGGGCGTTCATTATATCAAATATAACAGGAAATGATATTTTTAAGTTGCCACTGGCCAGATAAAAATTTAAATTTATGTCCTCTCTGTATGGATCAATTGAGGGTCTGGTTACCTGTGCACCGTCAAGCCTCAACCAGTCTATTATTCTTGATGGTTCTGTAACATCAGGCGGTGCGTTGCTTCCCATGCTTGTTATAAAGGGTTCGCCGTGAACTGCAAGGTAATTTAAATATTTTATATCATAATGAAAATTGCCCTGCTTAAAATTCAGCTCTTCCGGATTAGATTTTATGCCAAGAATGTTTAATGTATTTCCTGAAAGTTTAGAAGCATTGAGTAAATCCGTTCTTCCAATTAGTTCTTCTATATTTGACAAACCAAGTTTTATTAATATATTCTCTAATTCTTTTCTAAAGCCATTAATATAATTAACAAGATTGTGGACACCAAAATCCATATCGAACGTTTTTGGTGCTCCAGCCATATTTGTAAGTGCTGTGGGGCAGAATCCAATATTGCATTTTCTGACCATAATGCAGCCCATTGCTATTAGGACTGATGTACCCATGCTGACAGCATCTGCACCAAGTGCAATGAGCTTTGCAGCGTCAGTTGAATTTGAAACCCTGCCTGCTGCTATTATCTTAAAATTACTTCTTAATTTTTCTTTTAACAGTATTTTATGTGCAGATGCAACTGCAAGTTCAACCGGCAGTCCGAGATTATCTCTTATAACCAGTGGAGTGGCCCCTGTTCCGGCACCATGGCCGTCTATAATCACACCGTCTGCACCTGATCTTGCAATTCCTGTGACTATATAAGGTATATAATTCGTTGCAGCAACCTTTACAAATACAGGTTTATCAGTCATAATCTTTAAAGCCTCTATTCTCTGTGCAAGGTCCTCTATTGAATAAATATCATGATGCGGTGCAGGCGATATAGCTTCTATATGTTCAGGCAGATGCCTCGCAATTGAAATTTCTTCTGTAACTTTTTTTGCAGGTAAATGCCCTCCTATTCCGGGTTTTGCTCCCTGGCCTATTTTAATTACAACTGCAGCTCCTGAATTTAATGTTTCTGATGTAACTCCAAATCTTGCAGATGCCCACTGGACAAAAATTCTCTTATGGTCTTTTATTTCTCCATAAAGTCCGCCCTCACCTGTTCCTGACATTGTTTCAGTTATTTCCGCAGCTCTGGCTATTGTTATATTCGGATTGCCGCTTAACGCACCGTAAGACATGTCTCCAAGATATACCGGAACTGACATTTTAAAGCCCGCCAGAGAACTTTCAGTGCAAGCTTTTTCAATGTCTGTATGTTCAGGAATATTGAAATGGATATTGTCGAGTATTCTCAGTGAATTCTCCTCAACAAATATTTTATATGGTTCTCCGGTAATGGCAAGATTTCTTATGTGCTCTATTTTTTCATATGACCAGAAATCTTTTTCTTTCTGTGATGGTACCGGCATAAAATCATTTATTATATTATTCATTGTTAAATTGATAGATAATATCATGCTATATAAGAATTTCTTATTTTGAATAAATATATGTTTAAGAAATTTTAACAGGATGAAAAATCAATAATACCGGTTTTATTTATTTAAAATGAACTGGCTGAAATAATTTTGAATGTCAAATGATAAGTCACTGGCAAACATTTCTTTAATATATATAATATCGATTCCATTGATGGAATTGAATGTTTTAATATTATTGGCCCTTTTAATTACTGAATTGCTTATATTAAAGTGGCCGCGCTGCCCGTGAACACCGGCGACGCATAATAATATTATATACTGATATGTTTTTTTCTCGATGCCATTTGCGGCTGACCAGTAATTTTCAAGGACTTCATGCGCCTCCCAGTAGCGCTCATCAGCCATTAAATATATTGCATAATCAAATGATTTTATTTTCCTGAGATAATCAATATTTATTTTATAGTAAGATTTTCCAATATAATATTTAACAGATTTTTTTAGATAATTAAAATAGGACAATTCTGTATTAAAATTGCCTATCCTTAAGTCATAAACATTATTATCCTCTTTTTTTAAAGAGCTAAAAATAGAATCACGCATTGATGGATTTTCTACAGATTTATAGATATTTATGAACCTCATGATATACCTTAAAAAAAATCATCCAGGCTTTCATTTTTTGTTATTTTTCCGAGCCTGACGCCAATTCGTCTCAGATTTCTTGAATCGTCATTCATTATCTTTGAAAGAAGCTCTCTGCTTAAATTTTCGGCATCTTTTAAATTTACGGGCCTGCCGCTGTATGTCCTTGATATTATATCCAGATCCTCCATTATTGCAACTACAGATATTTCCGTCGGAATTCCCGGTACTTTCTCAAAGGCGGATTTTATTGCCCTTTTAATATAATCCATAATCAAATCTGTATTTCTGGTATTTTCAGGTAAAGTTTTATATGTTCCAAAGTTTTTCCTCTCCCTTGCCTCAACAGGCTTGTTATATGTATTCAATGCAACAGAGATTAAATAATTATAACGTGCATTGCCAAGTATTGAAATCATGCCTGATTTATCTGCATTTATAATATCCTTTAAATATATAATGCCTGAATCCATCAATTTTTTGGATAATACGGTGCCCACGCCCGGAACCTTATTAATTTCAAGTTTTAATAAAAAATCTTCAACATCACTTTCATTTATAAATTTTAAGCCATCAGGTTTGGCCATATCACCCAGTATTTTTGCAATAACTTTATTAATGGAAATACCGGCACTTACTTTCAATCCTGTTTCGTTGAAAATTTTATCTTTAATTTCTGCGGCAAGATCAACAGCATCTGAAAATTTCTCGCAACTGTCGCTTACATCTATATATGCCTCATCAATGCTTGCTATTTCCATTAAATCCGAATATGATGCTATTATTTTCATAACATTGTCTGAAAATTTTTTGTAAAAATCCTTTCTTATAGGTATGAATACTGCATTATTATATCCAAGTTTAAGTGCCTGCGACAGCGGCATGCCGGATTTTATTCCTATTGATCTTGCCACATAATTTGATGTTGCAACTGCACCGCTGGTCTCATTTCTTCCTGAATATACACATACCACAACAGGCTTATTCTTAATATCGGGATTCATAATCTCCTCAACCTGTGCATAAAAATAATCAAAATCTATGAAAATAATATACGGCATTGATATACAAATATAAATTTTATATTTTAAATTTTTGAAGTTAAAAAATAATATTATAATTTAAAGTACAAGTGAATTTAGTCCGGTATTATCAGATTCTCTCTTCATATCCTTTATTTTTTCAAGTATTTTCATTGTGATTTCCGGCTTTGCCATGTTATTGTATTTTTCAGTTTTGTTTTTTATTACAAATGTATAATCGTTAACAGTATCACCGAAAGGCTCTTTTGAATAATTATTAAGCACTACAAGTTCCGGATCTGATTTTTCATATTTTTTTGCATCAAAATTGTCTGTATTTTCAAGGTTAAAAAGTACCATAACGGAACTCTGTGCTATATCTCTTATTCTATCTCTTACCTTTGGCCTGACAGTTAAATGTAAATCATGGTCCTCACTGCTCTTTAACTTTGCATCATTTCCTTTTAAATCAAAGTCCATTAAGGCCATTGGCATTATAATAAAATCATATTTATCTATGGATAAATAAGTATTAATTTCAATGATAATTTCACGCATATTGTACTTTTTCATATATGTAACATATGAAGGTATATTATATTCCGAATTGCCAACATATGTAATTTTTGATGCACCAAGCCTGTATGCATTTCTTGCAAGCCAGTAACCTGTGTAGCCTGATGACCTGTTTGTCAACACTCTTACAGGATCAACAGGAAGCTCACTTCTGCCGGAGATTATAAGAACTTTCTTATCCTTTAACTGATTTCCATATATACTCCTGCATAAATAATCGATAATTCTATCATTATCGGCGATTTTGGCCTTGGTATCATCATATTCCGGATCAACAATAAATACTCCAAGACCCTTCAACCTTTCAATATTATGTTTATTTACTTCATTTTGCATCATATCCTTATGCATGGCAGGGACAACAACAACTTTATTGCCGTGTCCAATTGCATAGGAAAAAAATAATGACGGTATACTGTCAGATATTCCATTTGCCATTTTACCTATAGTATTATACGATGCCGGGGCTACCAGTAGAATTGTATTTTCATCGAATAGTGATATATGCTCTATATTTCCTGTAATTTCTGAAACAACAGGATTGCCCGTTGCCCATTCCATAACTGTCTTTCCTATTAATGAGATTGCAGATGAACTCATTGCAGATATTACATCTGCTCCCTCCCTTTTAATATCCCTTATAAGGTCTGGTATTCTATAAATTGAAATGCTTGCCGATGAAGCAATAATAATTTTTTTGCCTGCAAGCATATTTTCAAAGTGAGATTCTGTGTAATTCATATATAATTATTACATTATTGCTTAAATTTTTTACCGTTTTTTAAAATAATTAAGAAGTAAAATTTTTAGCAAATCAATAATAAATAGAAAACATTTTAAATATATTATGCATTTATTAGTTATGGAAGCTAATCCAGAGCATATAATGAAAACAGCAAACATGTTAAAAATACTTGGTCTGTCATCATATGAGGCACAGGCCTTTGCATCGCTGGTATATCATGGCGTGGCAAATGCAGATACTATAGCAGATTCAGCGGGAATACCCAGAACATCAGCATATAAAGTAATGGAATCACTGGTTTCAAGGGGTTTTGCAAGGGAAACGGAAGGGAGACCGAGAATGTTCAAACCTGAGGATATGTCAAAAATCAGGGAGAATTTTATAAATGAGGTGAATAAATTATTCGAAGATTTAAGGGAATTGCAGGATGTATTGCCGTCAAAGGGCGATCCGCAGCTTGTTTTCACAATTTATGGAAGATCAAAAGTAATAAGTAAAATGGCTGAAATGTTTGATTTGACAGAGAGGGAAATTCTTGTTGCCACTCCAAGAATTCGGGAAATCAGAAGCGAGCTCAAAAAAAATATAGAGAATGCACTGAAACGCGGTGTAAGAGTGGTTTTCATTACTCCACCGAATAAGAGGGTTCCGCAGAATACAATTGTATATAGAAAAGAGGGATTAATTGCAACTGATGTGGCAAGCGACGATTCAAGAGCAATGCTTGTGGGCGCTGACCTGGATGCATGCGGCTATACCGACAACCCTATTCTTTCACTGCATGTACTGCAGTTTATTAATATGATGATGAACGATGACATCAAGATGTAAATTGGAAGAGAAAAATAAATTGCTCGGGGGCCATATATCAATTGCGGGAGGAATTAACAATGCACCGGAGAGGGCAAATTCCTTCGGATTTAATACATTTCAATTATTTGTAAAAAGCAATTTACAGTGGAAGCACAGCAATATTTCAGATGATGAAATTTCCGGTTTCATAGAAAATGTTAAAAAATATAACCTTAAATCTATAGTGGCACATGCAACCTATCTTTTAAACTTATCAACTGACAATAATGAATTGCTGGAAAAATCCATTGATGACCTCAAATATGAAATAGATATCTGCAATAAACTTAAAATATCCTATCTGGTCCTGCATCCCGGTTCCTTTAAAGACAGAGATATTGCATTAAAGAGGGCAGTGGAAGCCATTAACAGTTTGGAGAAAGGTAAAATTTCATTGCTTGTAGAAAATTCATCCGGCAAGGGCAATACAGTTCCGGCTACTATAAATGAAATGGTTTACATGATGGACAATTCAGATAATAATACAGGAATTTGCATAGACACATGCCATCTATTTGCCAGTGGCTATGATATAAGGGATCATTATAGTGATGTTATGGCGGAAATGGATTCATCCGGACTTTTAAAATTTGTAAAGGCACTGCATCTAAATGATTCAATGTTCGACCTCAATTCAAAGAAAGACAGGCATGAAAATCCCGGCCACGGTTATATAGGAATTAAAGGATTTTCTCATATCATGAATGATAATAATTTTAATAATATACCAATGATTATGGAAACCCCGGACTATGATAAAAATTATATTCAAAATGTAAATTTTCTCACCGGCCTTATAGGTGATTAAATGGAAATAAAGGAATTTAAGCCTTATATCTTTACCGGAGATATCAATGAAGCAGTATCACCGCCTTTTGACACAATTACACCGGAATTGATGGTAAAATTAAGGTCTAAAAGAAATAATATAATTGATTTAAGCATAAATGAAAAAAATATTAATCCTGTACAGCTTCTTGGAAAATGGCTTTCAGAAGGTATAATAAAACAGTATCCGGAAAATACCATACTGATTTTAAGGCAGAAATTTAATTTCAATAAGGAAATAGTTTCAAGATATGGAATAATTTCTTTAATGAAGTTAAATGAACATATAAAAGACCATGAATATACATTTTCCCAGCAGGTTTCAGAGAGAAAAAGAGTCATGGAGGCTCTGAAAGGCCAGATAGAGCCAATATTCATTGTTATTGCTGACAACAACTTTGATAAAATGGTCCGTAGATTCGCACAGTCGCTTGAATGTAAGATCAATTTTGAGGAGCCGGTGGGTGTCGATAATAATGTTTATTTTCTCATCGATGATGAAAAGATAGAGAAATTAAAGGCTGCAGTATATAATTCTGACGGAATCATTGCCGATGGGCATCACCGTGGAACAGCTATACGTGATTTATATAAAACAACAGGCGATAATTTCTGGGAATATGCTATATCCTACATAACTTCAATATATGATGCAGGTCTTATGATAGGCGGCGTGGACAGACTTGTTTATGGCCTTAATTTTGAAACCAGTATTCCTGCAATAAAGAATTTCTTTGATCTGGTGGAAGAAAAATCTATTTCGGATAATAATATTATTCAAATTTACAGCAACGGAAAATTTTACTCTCTTAAACCAAAAAAGTATATAATTGACGAACTTTTCAGAGAAGCACCGTTATCAACTGAAATAGTAAATACAATTTTATTTAAAGAGGTATACAAACTTAAAGATGAAGAAATAGAGAAAAAAGTTGGATTTATATATAATGTTACTGACGCAATAAATGCCGTCGACTCACATGAATGCAATTTTGCAATAATAATCCCTCAATGGCAGAAAGATGTGTTTCTAAAACTTGTTTTTGACAATAAGGTATTGCCACAAAAATCAACATATTTTTATCCAAAAATTCCATCTGGAATAGCGTTATACCTTAAGCCACCGTAGCTCAGCAGGTAGAGTGGCTGATTCGTAATCAGCAGGTCGGGGGTTCAAATCCCCCCGGTGGCTACTGAAAATTCGTTAAAAATACAAGATATAATTGCTTATTATAATTTTTGTTGTCTGATAAACCAATTTGTTCCGGGCCTATTTTTCTATAAATTTTATCCGGGCTTATAATTTTCCATTTGAGTGAACTTCATGAAAAGAATCAAAGGCTCCAACGCAACGTGAGATAAGTTCAGCTGCTGCCCCGTAAACGCTATTTTTCTCCCTGCATATTTCCATCGCGTCAATTACAATTCGCACCGGATCATGCCCATATCTTTTGGCTAATAACATTAACTCTATGCAGGTAGCCCGGGTGTAAATTTTATCCTCCTCTTCTTTCATAATTTTCATGGTATTTTCCTTTAACCGATCAAGTGGTTTAAACAATGCAAGGAAGAAATCAGTATCAGCATATGTTACTATAATCCTCTTCCGGAATTTCCTTTGTAACTCTTTCATTGTCTTATCAGGAACATTTTTGCCATGATCTTCCAGATCTTTAATAAGGTCTTCAGGAGTACCGGCCGAAATTAATTTATAACCAGGGCAGATAATTATAAACTTTGAGGACAAATTATCCCGGAACGAAAATTTGAATTATTCCATTTTTGCCCATTTTTATTATGTCTGTACCCATTATTCATATATTTTATATAATGTTCTAAATATTTACATTTATTTTAGTCATCTTAGTAAAAACATAATTTTCACATTATTGTACCGACCATTTAAAAGAAGAATAAAATTTCCAACATATCATAAATACAGAAAATATAAAGAATTGGCGTTATTTCAAAAAATCCATATATTCAAACTTTGGATAGAGTATATATAAATAACAAATATTTCTTGAAAGTTAATATTCAGATTGCCTCAATTTAGTCCAGGATTTCATTGAATTAACCTGTCCATTATATGACCTGCGATATCCATCAGTAGTTTTTCATTCAAATTCTTTTACAAATATTATTCTTTCGTCATCGAACATAATCGCCATCTCATGGCTCTTTTCCATATCTGTAAAACTAACATGCGCTGTCCAGTGATCGGTAAAATTATCATGTTTCAGTTCCCTCACCTTCATTGATTCTATTACATATATTGAATTTATATAACTTCTTAAAAATGATATTGCTGAATTCTTATCCATTGATATTAAATTGCAACATCAGTATATAATTTACTATGACCTTCAATTATTTTTTGATAAAGTATTTCAAATACAATAATATTATTGCATATGGAATTCAAATTTACAGTTGATAAATTAAATGATTTAAAAAATATGATTATTGACAGTATTTTAAAGAGTGAAAACATTCACCCGGAAGACCTGGAATTTCAGGATATTTTTTATTATTCCGGATTAAAAAAATGGACCTGCACTGCTTCATTTGAAAAGAATAGCAGAGTTTATAACGTGAGCATAGATATTCTTGAAAATGGATTAATAACCAGATACCAGCAGAGGTGTGAAAATGGAAGTAAATGATTGCCCTTTAAGCAGTGTATTAAAATATTTGAATGGAAAGTGGGAGCCGGTAATATTAAAATATATAATGATAAATGGTAGTGCAGGGTATAGCGAAATTTCAAAGAATATTAAGAATATAACGCCAAAAGCACTTAACAATTCATTAAAAAGGTTGATAAACGGTAACATAATTGAAAAACTCATTCTATCAGAAATACCATACAGGGTTTCATATACATTGAGTGAAAAGGGAATGGCACTGAAGGACCCTTTAAATGAGCTTGAATCCATACAAAGAAAATGCCCTGAAAATAATAATATTTAAATATAAACTTTTCAATTCTGTTTTATGTTCAAAAATTCTTCATTTGAGGATAAATCAATTACAAAAATAAGAAGAATCACTGCATTGTTTGTCCTTATATCCATAGCATTATTCATTATTTCATCGTTAATCGATGGTTTTTACACTTTAAGTTTAAAATATGGCATTCTTTTCAAAATTGGTATAATTTTTGTTGTTATATTTGATATCATTTATGCAGGACTGCTGTTTATTATCCGTGACGGTGAAGATATAAAACTGGATAATAAATTTATATTTTTAAGCATGGCAGTATTTGCAGCAATATTCATTTCTGAAATATTTCTTGACCTGTCTTTAAGTAAATCTATACTTGCCGGTGTTATAGGCATGGTAGGATTGTTTTTTGGTGTACTTTATTTTTATTTCAAAGACGACGGTATTTTATCGCGGGTAATGATAATTATAGGCACAATCATGGTTTATATGGCAATTACGCTTTATCCTCTGAAACCGTTTGCCTATATATTTTCCGGGTCTTACTTTAATTCTGCACTCTGGGCACAGGCATTCATAGTATTCGAAATTTTTCTTCTTTTATCATATGTATTTAAGGATAGCAGCATAATAAGCGATTTATTTTCCAGTGGTGGAAAATCCCTTGCAATTTTTATATTTGGAATAGGCATGTTAATAACCGGTGGAGAGCTGGTAACTATTAGTTTTCCGGGATATCCATCAATAATTGCAGGATCGATGAGCAGCATTCTTGTCATAGCAGGAATATTTGCGATAATTTCAGGTATTTTTATAATAGTGCTTGCTGCTGTGGATTTTTATAATTCCCTTATAAAACCGAGAATACGCATAATAAGATAAGAATTATATTTAATTAAGTCATTTGTATTTATGTTGTTTGAAGACCTTAACGATTATATAAAATACCAGGAAAATAATGGTGATTTGGTTCATATTAATGAGGAGGTTGACCCTGACCTTGAACTTACATATATATTGAGCGAGGAGGAGAGGATAGGAAAGAAGAAGACAATGGTTTTTGACAATGTAAAAGGTTATAAAATGCCTGTTATAGGAAATATCTTTTCTTCAGATAAAAAAATTGAGACTATACTTGGCGATACACCGTATAATATAGGATTAAGATTGAAAAATATAGCAAGAGTCCCTGATGACACAGAATCCATGATATCAAGAGGCCTTGAAATGCTTAAAGAAATGAGCGGAATAAAGCCGAAGGTATACGGGAGAAAAAATTCAGAGTTTGATGTCCTTGAACCGGACCTTAATAGTTATCCAGTTACAAAAAACTGGCCAATGGATGGCGGTAAATATATAACTATGCCTGTTGTAATTACAAAGGATCCTGATACCGGAATGAGGAACGTTGGAACATACCGAATGCAGGTTTATGATAATGAAACTGCTGGTATGCACTGGCACATACACAAGGGCGGTGCAGCACACATGCACAAATATTTGGAAGAAGGAAAAATAATGGATGTTGCAGTTTCAATAGGTGTTGACCCGCTTACATTCTTTTCATCCATAGCGCCGCTACCCGATGGAATAGATGAATTTTCATTCCGCGGTATAATAGCAAAGAAACATCTTGAATTAATAAAGGGGGAAACTGTCAATATAGAATATCCAAGAAGCTCACAGATTGTTTTGGAAGGGTATATAGACCCGAAGGAAACAAGAGTTGAGGGTCCTTTCGGCGACCACACCGGTTATTATTCTCTGGAAGAAGCATTCCCTGTATTCCATATTAAAAAAATAGTGCAGAAGAAAAATCCAATTTATGCAACAACTATTGTTGGAAAACTATGGCATGAAGATGTAAGAATAGGAAAGGCCATAGAAAGAATGTTTTTACCGCTGGTACAGATTCAAATTCCGGAAATAGTTGACATGAATATTCCAGAAGAAACAGTTGTCAGCAATATGATTGTTGTTTCAATTAAAAAGAGATATCCCGGACAGGCAAAAAAGGTAATGTTCGCAATCTGGGGAACAGGACAGATGATGTTTACAAAGATAGTTGTCGTTGTTGATGATGATATCAATGTCCATGATATGAAGCAGGTAATGTGGGCAATGACTACAAGGATTGATCCTTCCAGTGATGTTTTTACAGTTCCCGGAACACCAACCGATGCACTTGACCACCCTGCGAGGCTTTTCAATTATGGATCCAAAATGGGAATAGATGCAACTAAAAAGACCCCTGCTGAGAATTTCAACAGACCCTGGCCTGAAGTGTTAACAATGGACAAAAATGTTGAGACAAAGGCAGATGAATTAATACAGAAACTCAGCCAATTAAGCAAGTAATTTATTTTATACCTGTAAAGCTCAGTGCTATAAACATTTTTTTTATGGAGATTTTTCTTTCAAACCCATCAAAATTAAGTGATTCAGCATACTGTTTGGAAATTGAATGCTTTTTCTGCGGCCCGGCCTTATAATAATCATTTAGATATTCAACAATCACAAATGCACCGCCGGGACTTAGTTTGGAAAGTATATATTTTATATTATTATCCCTGTCTCCCCAGTGGTGGAATGAAAGGCTTGTAAATATTAAATCAAAATTTGTAGCAAATGGAATGTTTCTGCTGCTTCCCGTTGCGGCATTTACTTTCATACCATATTTTTTGAAATTCTTTTCCTCGCTTTTAACCATATATGGAGAAGGATCTAAAGTATAGATAGATGCATCCGGAAATTTCTTTGCAATCAATACCGATAATCTTCCAGGGCCGGCACCCAAATCAAGAATTGTTTTTGGCTCCAGTATATCAATTGAATTCAATGAGAAATTATATAAACCGCTGAGAAAATGCCATGCAATATGATCATAAAATACTGTTGTAAAATATCCGAATTTTTCCTCGCCTTCCAGGTAATCATCTGACATGAAGGAATATAACATTATGCAATTATAAACTTTTCACTGCTATAACTTAAATTATTTACTTTAATTATGCTATATTTACAATAAAAAGGTTTTAATTGCTATTTATCATTTTAAATAAATGCACGCAGTTATAATGGCAGGGGGACGTGGAACAAGAATAAACAATCCGGGTAAAATGATGCTTAAAATAAATGGAAAAACAATTATTGAAAATATAATAAAGAAAATTAATAACCTGAATATTGAATTTGGAATATGCATCAGCGAATATACGCCTGATGCTGTTAAAACAATGTCAAAAAATATAATAGCAGGAACCGGCGATTATTTTAATGATTTAAAACTGGCTGTAAATTATTTTGATGTTCCGGTAATTGTATTCTCTGCCGACCTTATTTTTGATATAGAAACAATAAAATTATTTATTGAAAGTTCTTTTGAGGCAAAAAGTGAGATAGTGAACATGACAGTAAAAGGAGAGCTGTCCGGAATTTCCATTTTTTTCAAACATATATTGAATAATGAGCTCAGGTACAAAAATATTGAAATAAATTCAGAAGGATTTTTTAACATCAATACTGTGGATGACTATAATAATGCATTATTATATTATTGTGATTTTAACAAACAATTGTAAATGACTTTTTCAATTCTTTAATCATATAGCAAAATTTTTTTAACATGTATGAATTTACCATTACTGGACTTGACCGGAGAGCCAGGCACTCTCTGTGACCCGTGCCGAAATGCGGGGGCGACTGTCAGGTAAGGGGCACCAGGCCTTTTGGGAGTCTCCAGGGAATCGTAGAGTCTCTGTCCCTTTGGATTGGGGGTTTATGTGTATTATTTCAAAGGAAGTAATATATATAATCAATCGGGAAAACCCGCCAGGCCCGGAAGGGAACAACGGTATCCTGAACCATCGATGCTGAAGGGGTGCGGGGAGGAGAAGAACTGGAGGGCACTTTCAAAACACCTGGTCCGAGCCGGATGTGTCCAGTATTAAATTTTATTATATTTAAAAATAATAATTTAAAAAATAATACATAAAATACCGTAAATTATGTCAATTTTTTAATCTATGATTTTATTAAAATTAAAATAAAAAATAGTTACAATGAAAAGGATATAAACAACATTATAATATCCGGACATGTTTGATTATATACCAACAGTATTAAGGTCACAGGAAATCATAGACAAATCATTTCATAAAGCCTCTAATATAGTGGAGCCATACTATCCGAAAAAAGAAACAAAGGTAAAGAAGGAAATTACTGACAGGATATCTACAATTGAAAGTATATCCACCGGTCATCTTGACAAAATTATAAGAAAATTTCCAACCATAGAAACTCTCCACCCATTTTATTATGAACTTATAGATTTGATGTTTGATGTTGATAAGTATAAGCTGAGTCTTGGAAACATACAGTGGACAAGCGATAAGATAAAGGAGTTCAGCACATCATATATTGGAAAATTAAAATCCGCAAAGACGATTAATGATATGAACAGCATAATGAAGAGCTATTATGGCCGGTATTCATCTTTAATTAAAAATATTGAAAAAGACCTTCTTTACCTTGGAGAATGCCGCAATTATCTGAGAAGGCTTCCCGGTATTATTACAGATATTCCAACATTTATAATAGCAGGTATACCAAATTCCGGAAAAAGTTCATTAATAGAAAAGTTAACAGGAACATCTCCTGAAATAGCAAGCTACCCATTCACAACAAAAGAGATACTTTTAGGCTATAAAAATATAGGCGGGCACAGAGTTCAGTTTATAGATACTCCCGGAATTCTTGACAGGGAGATGTCAAGAAGGAATGATATAGAGAAGAAGTCAATTATAGCATTATCAAAAATTGAGGGCGTTATAATTTTCTTATTCGATTATTCAGGCACATCAAAATATACAATTGAGGAGCAAAACAACCTGTTTAATGAAATATCAATAAATTTTTCAAATAAAATTATAAGAATACAGACGAAGATAGATATCAGTGAAAAACATGAGGATTTATGCATTTCAACAATGACTCCGGGCGGTGTGAAACCATTAGATGTAATAATAGAAAAGGAGATAAGCGATTATTATGAATCAGGAAATAAGGAAACAGGTTATTAAAAATGCGTACCAGCACGATGGAAAAGCTGAACTGTCATCAGTGATAAGCAAGCTTGTGGCTGCAAATCCCGAATTCAGGAAAAATATGAAGGAAAACATGCCTATTGTCAGAGAGGTCATAAATGAAATAAATTCTATGAGTATGGGAGAAATTTCAGAAATAGTTGATAAGGAATTTCCTGAATTTAACGTGCATGAAAAAAAGGTTGAAAAACACGTTCTTCCCGACCTTGATAATGTTGAGGAAAAAGTAGTAATGAGAATGGCACCGTCGCCGTCAGGCCCTCTTCATATAGGGCATTCGAGAATGGCCATACTTAATGATGAATATGTGAAAAGATATGGTGGGGAATTAATTTTAAGAATAGAGGATACAAATCCCGCAAATATAGATCCGGATGCGTATAAACTGATTCCGGAAGACCTTAAATGGCTTGGAGTAAATGTCACAAAAACAGTAATACAATCTTCAAGAATGGATATTTATTATTCTGAAGCAAAAAAAATGATAGAAGCAGGGCACATGTATGTAATAGAAGAGGACCAGAAACTGTTTCATGATTTAAAATTAAAGGGAATTCCTGTAAAATCAAGGGAACTTGATTCTTCCATACAGATGGAAAAATTTGATAAAATGCTTTCCGGATATTACAGTGACGGAGATGCAGCACTTGTAATGAAAACAGAACTTAATCATCCTAATCCATCAGTGCGCGACTGGGTGGCCTTCAGAATAAACTCGCATAAACACCCGCTAACGGGTGACAGGTATACAGTTTATCCTACAATGAACTTTTCAGTATCAGTAGACGACCATTATCTTGGCTTAACACACGTAATAAGAGGAATTGACCACCTTGTAAATACAGAAAAGCAGCGTTATGTCTTTAATTATAATAACTGGAAAATACCGGAATATTTTCACTATGGATTCATTTCAATTCCGGATACAATACTTAAAACTACAATAATAAAGGAGGGCATCAAATCCGGCAAATATTCCGGCTGGGATGATATAAGACTTGGCACAATAATGGCACTTGAAAAGAGAGGTTATAAACCGGAAACATTCAGGAAGTACTGGATAAATTCAGGAATGAATAAGAATAATGCTACATTTTCGTGGGATATATTTAATTCTATTAACAAAGAATATATAGACAGGGATGCCAGGCGCTACTTCTTTGTTCCTGAACCGGAGCTTATAAAATTAAAAAATAATATATCAATAAAAAGCCATGCTGCACTTCATCCTGAAAGGCCGGAATTGGGCTACAGAGAATATAAATTAGATGTTGATTCTGAAATTTATGTACCTTCTAAAGATATATCTGAGCTTGAAGATGGCGAAATTATAAGATTAAAAGATTTATGTGTTGCCAAAAAATCAGGTAAAGAGATAAAATATATAGAAAAAGAGCCGGAAAACAGGGTAAAGATTATACAGTGGGCACCATCCAATTCCGGTGAAATGACAGTTTTTTATCCTGATGGAAAATATGAGAAAGGGATGATAGAGCCCCTGGCACCATCAAAAGGTGTGGTGCAGTTAGAAAGATATGGATATGTCAATTTAAATGATAAAAAAGCATATTTCCTTCATAGATAATAATAAGTTTTTTTTAAGTAATTATTTTTATATTTTTACAGAATTGATGAAAAGTAATAAGTTTAAAAATGTAATATAGTTCTATGAACACTGATGATCAGAGAAATGTAATATGCGGTGGCGACCCTGATAATTATCTAAAAGCGTATTTCAAGGGTCTTTATTTTGATCTTGATGATGGTGAAGAAATTAAAATTTTATTCCTTAAGGAAAAGTTTCCTTTCGACAAAAATAAGTTTTCTGATATAACAGAAAAATCAAAACTGGAACTGACAGGTTATTCAGAAGATGGTAAAGATATAGAAATAACAGTAAAAAAGTAATCATATCTTTGTTAAATTCTCATTAATTTTTTTCCCGAGATTGTAAAGAAATAAATGATCATTGCCTCCCTGTATAATTCCGAAACATTCTCTATTATTAAATTTAATCCTTTTTATTTTTAAGGCATTGTATATCATTTTATTTTCTATAATTTCACTTCCAAACGATATCTTTTCCTTAAAAACTGATGTTTCTCTTAATATATCCGCATCTATTTCAAAATAGGAATTATAAGGTATAATATTATTAAAAATAACATTATCTGAATCGTAATTTAAAATAAAATTTCTCTTATTTTCCATATGAAAGGATGCAGCGAGAATATATTTAATTTTATCTGTATTAAATATTTTTACTTTTACATTACCAACTTTATTTTTAAAATAATTTTTATCTGCTATAAATATAAAGCTTTTATTGTTCCTTATCTCTATTCTGTTAAAACTGAGATGTCCGTATTCATCGTATACAAAGGCTGCAGAAAGATATTTTGTGCCATTTATATTATCTAATAAAAGCGGCAGATCATTTAATCTTCTTGAAGAATGTTTAAAGTGCGGTTTTTTCTCACTGTAATGAACATTATTATTAATTTTCATTTTATTTTCTATGATTTCTGAATAACCATTTATATTATAACCTGAAAAAAGGTTTACTTTTATCTTCCATTTTCTGAAATTAATATAATCCACATGGAATAATTAATAATTGTTAATTAAATTTTTACATTTATAAAAAATATAAAAACTTTATTGAATTAATAAAATACAGTATAAATGAATTTAATCTATAACTTATTATATTTATGACTTGGTCATACAAAAACTTATAACCATTTATAAGATAAACTACAGATATTATGGAAAATACAGATAATAAATATGATGCTTCACAAATACAGATTCTCGAGGGGTTAAAGGCTGTAAGAAAAGTGCCCGGAATGTACATAGGTTCCACGGGTCCTGAGGGCCTTCATCATATGGTTTATGAGGTCGTTGATAACTGTATTGATGAGGCAATGGCCGGTTATGGAACCGATATAAATGTTATTATATATAAAGACGGATCAATATCTGTTGAGGATAATGGGCGGGGCATTCCCGTGGATATTCATCCAAAATATAAGCGGCCCGGACTGGAGATTGTATTAACAGAGCTTCATAGTGGTGCAAAATTTGACAAGAAAGTATACAAGGTAACTGGCGGACTTCACGGCGTTGGCGTACATGTAGTAAATGCATTGTCTGAATATTTAATAGCACTGGTGAAAAAGGATAATAAGATATATTACGAGAAATTTAGACAGGGAGTACCGGTTTCAGGCCTGAAAACCGTTGAAGCAGATGATATTAAAAATGACCCCGATATATCTGATATAGACATAAAATTTAAGGATCGTGGAACAATAATTAAATTTTATCCTGACAAAGAAATATTTGATACTGTCGAATTTTCATATGATACAATTTCACAGCGGTTAATGGATCTTGCCTTTCTAAACCCAAAAATAACCATATTCATGGATGATCGCAGAACCAATAAGAAAGAAACTTTTCATTTCGATGGCGGTCTATCGGAATATGTTCAGTTCCTCAATCAGGGAAAGGAAGCTGTAAACAAAGACCCAATATATTGCCTGGAGGAATTTAAAGACTACATAGTTGAATTTGCATTGCAGTACAACCAGGGAATTGCAACAGTAGAGGAAAGTTTCGTAAACAATATAAAAACACCGGAGGGAGGTACGCATCTTACCGGTTTTCATTCCGGCTTATCAAGGGCGGTATTGGAATATGCAAAGAGCAAGAATTTAATCCGTGGCGTTTCATCACTTACAGGCGATGACACGAGAGAAGGTTTAACCGCAGTACTTCATGTTAAAATGTTTAATCCACAGTTTGAGGGGCAGACAAAAGAAAAGCTCGGGAATTCTGCTGCAAAGAGTGTTGTCTCATCAATTACAGAGAAATATCTAAAGGATTATTTCGAATCATATCCTCCTGTTGCAGAGCTTATAATTAAGAGAGTTATAGGAGCCGCATTGGCAAGAGAAGCCTCAAGGAAGGCTAAAGACCTTGTCAGGAGAAAAACAGCACTTGAAAGCGGTACACTGCCTGGAAAGCTTGCCGATTGTTCATCAAATGACAGTACAAGAACTGAAATATATATCGTGGAAGGTGATTCTGCAGGAGGTTCAGCCAAACAGGCAAGACACAGGGAATATCAGGCTATACTTCCTTTAAGAGGAAAAATTCTTAATGTTGAAAAATCCAACGATACTAAAGCGCTGGAAAATGAGGAAATTAAAAATCTTATAACTGCAATAGGGACAAGCATAAAAGATAAATTTGATATTACAAAATTAAGATATGATAAAATTATAATCATGACAGATGCCGACGTTGACGGCGCACATATAAGAACACTTCTTCTTACATTCTTTTACAGGTTTATGCACGGACTTATTGAACAGGGCCATGTTTATTTTGCGCAGCCTCCATTGTTCAGAGTCCAGAAGGGCAATGACATAGTATATGTTTTCAGTGAGGATGAGAAAGACGTTGCTGTTGCAAAAATGGGAAAGAATGTTATAATTCAGCGTTTTAAGGGTCTTGGAGAAATGAATCCCGAACAGTTATGGGAAACAACGATGAACCCCGATTCAAGAAAGCTTGTTCAGGTTACCATTGAGGATGCACTTTACGCAGATGAATTATTTAATATATTAATGGGCGAGAAAGTGGAGCCAAGGAGAAAGTTCATTGAAGAAAATGCAAAATACGTCCAGAATTTAGATATATAGGTGAAATAAATGTTATTAAGACCAATTGAAGAAGAAATCAAAACATCATATCTTGATTATGCAATGAGTGTTATAGTCAGCAGGGCAATACCGGATTTCAGGGATGGCTTAAAGCCTGTTCAGAGAAGGATAATATATTCAATGTATGAGCTCGGCGTAATGCATGACAAACCATATAAAAAATCCGCACGTATCATTGGAGAAACTATGGGTAAGTACCATCCACATGGCGATTCTTCAATATACGAGGCCCTTGCCAGAATGGCACAGGATTTCTCATTAAGATACACACTTATAGATGGACAGGGAAATTTCGGATCTATAGATGGAGATGCACCGGCAGCAATGAGGTATACTGAGGCACGACTGGGCAAAATTGCAGAGGAAATGGTACACGACATTGAAAAAGAAACTGTTAGTTTTACACCCAATTTTGACGGTTCTCTGAACGAACCGGTATATTTCCCATCCAGAATACCACAATTGTTGATTAACGGTACTTCCGGAATAGCAGTTGGAATGGCAACAAATATGGTTCCACACAATTTATCGGAAATATCAGATGCAATACTCTTTACAATAGACAATCCCGAATGCAGCGTCGATGATTTACTTCAGTTTGTAAAGGGTCCTGACTTCCCGGGTGGCGGCATACTGTACAGGAATTCTGATCTACTGTCAATATACAGGACGGGACATGGAAAAGTATTCTGCCAGGGTGAAATAGAGGAAGAAAAAAAGAAGATAGTTATAAAAACACTTCCATACGGCGTTAATAAGGCTGTTTTTATACAGAATATTGCAGAGCAGGTTAAAAATGGAATTATTACAAATATAACTGATATCAGAGATGAAAGTGACAGGCATGGAATAAGAGTTGTCATTAAAGTTAAAAACGAAGACAGCACCGGCCTTACAATAAACCAGCTCTATGAACATACACAGCTTGAATCAACAATAAGTGTTAATAATTTAGTTCTTTTAAATAATGAACCAAAGGTAATGAATTTAAGGGAAATGGTTTCCGGCTTTATCAGCTTCAGGCTTGATGTTATTAAGAAGAGGTCAATTTTTGAAGTTAACAGGCTTATGGAACGTGAGCATATACTTACAGGATTGACTATTGCATTACAGAATATAGACCTGGTAATAAAAATTATAAGGTCATCGGAAACTGTTGATACTGCAAGGAATTCATTAATATCACAGCTTAATTTATCAGAAAGACAGTCCACAGCTATCCTCGAAATGCGATTACAGCGTTTAACCGGATTGGAAATTAAGAAAATTGAGGAAGAGCTTGTAACAATCAGAGAGAACATAAAAAAACTCAATGAAATAATAGAAAATGAATCTGTAAGGCGTGAGGTCTTAAAAACGGAAACACTTGAAATAAAAAAACAGTATGGTGACGAAAGAAGGACAAAGGTACTTGACAGAGATATAAATGAAAGAAACGATGAGGATTTAATTCCAAATGAAGAATCGATAATAATACTAAGTGAGAACGGTTTACTCAAGAGAGTCTCAACAGAGGAATACAATGTCCAGAAGCGCGGCGGCAAGGGCATTATCACTGCAACAAGAAAGGAAGACACGGTAAAGAGCATTTTATCATGCATGTCACATGACATAATTTACTTCTTTACAAATACCGGCAGAGTATTAAAAACCAAGGCATATACAATAGAAAAGAAATCAAGAATGTCTCTGGGCAGCATCGGCGGAACTTTTCTGAAACTCTATGAAGGCGAAAAAATTAAACAGATGATGATGTCACCCGGAGAGGCAAAAAGCTATCTTATAATAATAACCAAAATGGGCTTTATTAAAAAGACTCCTGTTAAGGAAATACTTGATATGAGAGAATCCGGATTAAAAATAATAAAATTGGATGAGAAAGACGAAGTTATTTCTGTAATGGATCTTGAAAAACCATCAAAAATATTCGTTGCTGCCTCAAATAATAAGGCTGCAGTATTTTTAAGCGATGAGGTTTCCTCAACAGGAAGAACGTCCAGAGGCGTAAAATCTATGAAGCTCAATGGAGCAGAGGTAATTAATTCCTTCCCTGTTAATGACAATGATACAGTAATGAGCATTTCTGAAAACGGTGTGGGCAAGAGAACTATAATATCTGATTTTTCCATACACCATCGCGGTTCTTCGGGAAACTTAATATTCCGTGAAAACGAAAGAACAGGGTCTCTTGTAACTGCACTACCGGTCACCGATGATGATGAAATACTAATTGTGACAAGGAACAATAAAACTATTAGACTAAATGCCTCAGAGATAAAAATATTATCACGTGTAACTTCCGGTGTGCGCCTTATCAATGTCGATGAGGATGATGCTGTTGTGGCTGCCTCTGTCCTTTAAAAAACAGAATGTTATTTTAAATTTATTTTTGATTTTAATCAATTTTTTCTAATCCCATATTCTTAACATTTTCCTCATACTTAGAAAGTATTGATTCAAGTGTTACTATACCTAAGAATTTTCCATTATCAACAACAGCGCACCATTTTGTTCTATTCTTCATCATAAGTTCCCATGCATTTTCTGCACTATTGTCAAGTTTGACATAAGATATTCCTGGTTTGTAGTAGTCCTTGACATAGCCATAAGATTTACCGGATATATCATTTAAATAAATCGCACCCATTAGCTTTTCATGGTATACAACAGGGAGTGAAAGCAAGTCATGGTCTTTCATTATAGTATCGGCCCTGTATATTGAATAATAAAGATCGGCATAGACATCATCTATTATTTTCAAGCTTGAAATTTTCATATCCAGAAGCATCGGTGTATGGTATTCTCCCATATTGGCAGGGGAATCCCTTCTATTTTCAACCTGTGATTCATATATTGAATATTTTGTTCCTGAAACAATGTATGCAATTGACACTGCAAGCATTGCACCGGGAAGCAATTGTAAACTTCCTGTCATTTCTACAACCATAAGTACAACCGCCAGAGGTGCCTTTCCGGCTGCTCCGAAGAAGGATAACATGCCTATAATAACAAAGGGTGCAACATCCGGTGCTATTGACGGGCTTATCATATGAAAGACAACACCCATGAGTGCACCCAGTGATGCACCTATAAATATACCGGGTGCAAATACACCGCCACTGCCGCCGGAAGAGACGGTGAATGATGTTGCTATGATTTTTATAAATGGAAGAAGCAATAAAATGATTAAAACGGGTATTCCAAATGTTATCAATTCATTGAATTTTCCATACTCTAAAAGTTCAACCCAGCCATAGCCGGTTCCCAGTATTTCAGGAAATAACAATGCGATAAGACCGACGACCGCTCCGCCTATCATCGGTTTAATATGGTTCGGAACATGCCATTTTTTAAATAAATCCCTTACACCATAAAATGTCCTTACATACAGTATGGACATGAGTCCTGCTATTATTCCAAGAACTGCATAAAATGGAAGCCTCAATACATTAAAAGGCTCTATATAATCTCCAAAAATGGGTTCAAATCCCACAACCGAGGCAAATATAGAATAACCTATGGATGATGCTACAAGGGACGGAAATATAACTTCCGATTCAAAGTCCCTTCTGTACAGTAATTCTGCACCGAGAATTGAACCGCCAACCGGTGCCTTGAAAATTGTTCCTATACCGGCGCCTATACCCACAGCAACCGCAATTCTCCTGTCCCTCGGGGAAAGACCAAGAATATCTGCAAGAAAGGAGCCGATTCCTGCTGCAATCAGCGCTGTTGGGCCTTCTCTCCCCGCACTTCCGCCGGAACCTATTGTAATGGCCGATGCAATTGTCTTGACAACCGGAGTTCTGCGTTTTATTTTCCCCTGATTATAATGAAATGCCTTTATTGCGGCATCTGTTCCATGGCCTTCTGAAGATGGGTCAAAAGTATAAATTATTAATCCTGTAGCAAGTCCGCCTACAGCTACAGCCACTGGAATCATATAATATCTCAGAGCATGAAAGTGGTATACAAGTGAGCCACCCTCACCAAGTGGACGTGGAATTGGCATGCCAACTAAATCAGTATAAAATAATATTTCAAAAAGCCTTATAGCAAAGTAAAATGCAAGTGCACCAAAACCGGCTGCTACTCCTATAATGGCACCAACAATAAACCATCTTTCAAAATATGGAAGAGAAGATAATTTAAGGTTAATATGCCTCACCCTCAGGCATTATAGTGGCAATTAATTTTATATTGTATAAATTAAATTCTTTGTAATTAATTATGAATAAAATGCCAATACCAGCAGGATACATATTCAAAGGTATATATAAAACATATTTAAATTTTTTATGCTATCACGCTTTGAGTTCCTGTATAATAATTTATTATTTCATACTTATAACCATAATTCTGTTATGGCTATTTCAGGTGATAGTGAAACTCTTAATAGTTTGGTTCACTGTAAAGATGTATTTAACTTATCCTATATGAGAAAATTTGGAAATTCTTAACTTTTATTGTGGATATACCGGCATATTACTATAATTATTATTTTCTGGGAATAAAATCATTAGCCGAAACTATAAATAATGCGGTTTATATTTACAACCATGAAAATGCCGTCACTTAAGAGGATGTTCATAATACTATTTATAGCCGAGCTGGCTGCATTCGCAATTATATCGGCTCTGCCAATTCATGATATGGCACTTTATAATAGCTTTTCATCCACAGACAAATCTATAACATCACAGTCCTTCTTCCCAATGTGGCTGAATATATTTCCACATAATCTGTTAATTGCTACTATTGAATTTATTCCGGTTTTCGGTATTTTGATGTTTGCATTTTCAATAGGAACAACAGCAACAGTTGTGGCAGTGGAAGGGACCGCCGAGCATGTAAATGGCTTTGCAATATTTGCAACTTTGATGTTGCTTCCGCATTCATGGCTGGAACTCCCATCCTATGCAGTAGCAGCAAGTACAAGCATTTATATAATTTATCTTCTTGCAAAGGGTAAGATGAGACAAAATTATAAAACGGTTATATATATGTATATTTTTGTTGTAATTGAACTCGCTTTTGCCGGCCTTATAGAAACATCTGAAATACTGCTTGAGGAATCCGCACATCCATTTAATGCATTTTATATGTGGCTTCCGGCTATTCCAATTATAGCCTTTTTAATATATCTTTACAGGAAGATGGAGCCAAAAAAGGAAGAAGAAATCGAGCAAAAAGATGAATTTGATTTCAATCAATTTTAAATAAATATTCAATATATACGGCAGTGAAGATTGGGTATTTCGGTGAGGAGGGTGCATACAGCAACATTGCTGCTATGAATATGAAGAATGGCCAGTATATTCCACTTGATTCGGTAAGGACCGTTTTTACTGAGCTTGAAAACGGAAATATAAATTATGGTGTGGTTCCGGTTGAAAATTCTATTGAGGGATCCGTGAATCAAACATTTGATTATCTTTATAAAATGCCATTTTACATTATAATGGAATATTACCTCAGAATAAAACACTGCCTTATAGGCTTCAATGATTCGAACATTAATGAAATAAAATATGTACATTCCCATCCGCAGGCACTGGCACAGTGTTCTGATTTTATTTATAGGCATAAATTTATTCCAGTAAATGAATATGATACTGCAGGGAGTGTTAAAATTATAAAAAAATTTGATAAAAGCCATGCTGCAATAGCAAGTGAAATTGCAGCAGGAATCAATAATATGAAAATCATTTCAAGAGATATGGAAAACAATAAAAGAAATTATACGAGATTTATACTTGTATCTAAGACTCCGGAGATAAATACTGGAAAATTAAAAACTTCAATAGTATTTTCAATGCCGCACAGGCCTGGATCATTATATAAAATACTTGAAATATTGAATAAATACAATATAAACATGACAAAAATAGAGTCAAGACCGGTCGATTTTAATCTTTTCAATTACATATTCTTTATTGATTTTGAAAATAACGAAAACGACCGGAATGCAATTAATGAAATAAGAGAAAAAGCAGGTTATTTCAGAGAAATTGGAGCGTACAAAATTTCAGAAATACCTTATGAAGAGGAGATATAATATTATATTTTAAATAAGGGCATATTAAGAAAATTTATTTATAATGTACTGATACGTTTTATATGATAACGTTTGAGGATAATTTTGTTGTAAATACTTCATCTGAGAATGCCTACGGTTACATTATCAACCAGGAAAAGCTTATTTCTCTTGTACCGGACCTCATTAGCCACGAAAGTGTGAATGAGAATGAATTAAAATTAACTGCCAAGGCAGGAGTTTCATTCATTAAGGGAAAATTTGATCTGGTGCTTGATATTTCTGAAAAGGTAGAAAATAAATTTATAAAATTGACAGGTAAGGGAAACGGTTCCGGAGCGTCTGTGGATTTTAATGTAGAATTTAATTTTGAAAATGACGGGGAGGGAACAAAAATCACATGGAAGGCAGACATAAATGTTGTTGGAACCGCCGCAAGTATGGGTGCAAGAATGATGAAAAGTGCATCACAGAAATATATAACAAAGCTCGTTGCCAATTATAAGGCTGCGCTTGAAGAATGAGGTGAAAAAATGTCTATAAGCAGTGAGGAATTTAATGGCTCGAAAAAAGAAGACATATCAAATTCTGTACTGAACTTTCTGGAGAAAAACTTTGAAAATGCGTATACAGTGGAAGAAATAAAGAAACATCTTAATATTAATCTTTTAGATGTTATGGTGCATATGGATTTGACCCGCCTTGTATGGTCAGATAAAGTTGAGTATCGTGATATATATGCTCAGGATGGAAAACTGGTGAGGTACTATAAAATAAAGAAATAAATAAAATTTTATTTGTATTTTTCAACAACTTCTTCCAGTTTTTTGTAATCCGGCTCCTTCCCGGGATCCTCACTTATCCATTTATACAAAACTTTTCCATCCCTGCCTATTATGAAAACGGATCTTTTAGATGCAGAGAGTTTGAGATTCAGGAAATTTTTGTACAGAACTCCATATTTTTCTGATATTTCGCGGTCTCCATCGCTTAAAAGTTCAAATTGTAGATTGTTTTTAGATGCAAATTCCTTTAATGAAAAAGGGGAATCCACACTTATTCCGACTACGCCTGCATTTAACCTGTTAAAATTAGCCATGGAATCTCTGAATGTACACATTTCCTTTGTACATACTGATGTGAATGCCCCTGGAAAGAATGCAAGCACAACAACATTACCTTTATAATCAGACAGCTTCTTCGTTTTTAAGTTCGTATCCAGAGCCTCGAATTCCGGAGCTTTTTCTCCTTCGCTTACCATATTAATCAAGTTTAAGATGCTGTAGGCCTATAAAAACATATTTTTATGGTTAAAATGAAAATATAAAGCAGATTGTATATGTTCTTTATTATTATTTTTTCATAGAATATTCTTTTCAAATTTTTTGCCTTCAATATAAAGGATAACGAAGTAAATTGGTGTTCCAAATCCTATAACTACAAGTACTGTAAGAATTGAAATTCTTATAAATACATTTAGCCCTAACAAATATTCCATTGCTATCAATATCAATACGCTATTAAATCAACTAAGACTATTAAATTTGTTTTTTAGTAGATATAGGCCAACTAAATGTATTACACATAAAAAATATGAAGATTTTATATTTAAGTTTTTAGTTCAGAAATATTAGATATTATATTACTTAAAAAAACCCTAAATTCGGATAGAATAAATAAAGCTCTATTGCCATCTAAACTTTTTTTAAACTTTATTTTTGAGGCATGTGTCATATCTTAGAACAATGTTTTTATTATGAATTAATACTCTTGCCTGCTATTGCATTTAAAAAAAACATTTTTGAGAAGTAGCGGGCTATATATATTATATTCATATATTTTTCCTGATTTTCTTTAATTCAATGTACCTTTACAAATAATATACACTTTCTCCCTCTGTTCAATATATCTTCTTCTACATATATAATTTATATTTGCATTATTCGAAAAATTTGATAAGCATATTGTCGTGATTTTTGTTGGATATGACATAAATTTATTTATATCATTCATTAATTTTTTCAATACAGATTTTAATTACAAAATGACATTTATTGTTCATAGCGTTAAAATTATATTATATAGTAATATTTAATAGTAAAAAGTGTATCGCATTTTAATGATACCGGAAAATAATACTGATAATGAAAATAATGAGAATAGCCCGAAAGAGCCCGTGGAACCTCCAGCATCAGATAGACACGAAAAGAAAGAAATGAAAAAAACTAATTTATTTTCCGTTCTGAAAGATATTTCAATTTTACAGGTCATGGAATCATTGATATTAATTATTGGAATTATACTTATCGCAATGGCCTCGTTTAATGTCGGTAGAATAGCAGGAGTAAAATTCAATGATTTTACAGATATCGCTTTTCCGCTCAGTTTTATATTTATTGTCTCGCCACTTGTACTCTACTTCAAACGCTTAAGGACAAGAAATATATTTCTCAGTGTGATAATTCTACTTATAATTGGTATAGTACTATTGTATTATCTAATATTTCCTTATAAAATGTTTGTGATACATTTTGATCTCCTTGCAGAATCCATAGTTGAATATATAATCGGGATTTTATTGACTGTATTCTTTTTAGTAAGATTCACAACAATATACAAAAAACATTGATTTTATTTAAATTTATTCTTTTTAATATATTTATTTGCCTCCTGAATTGCAATTTTGACAGCCTCTTCAGGCGAATCTGCATGATATAAGACTCCATCATCATGTTTTGTTCTAATATTCAATTCTCCAATTGCAATTACGGATTTTCCCTCAGTGAGTGCAAATGATGCTTCAGATGTGGTGCCCGTATATCCATCAATGGCTATAAGAGCATCGGCAGCCCGTACAATCAAAAAATTTCTCATATAACCTATGCCTGTTGAAATTCCAATATTTAAATACTTATTGCCAGTGTTTCTGTCACCGGATGGAAGTATGCCAATTACGGTTCCATTATAATCTGAAATTCCGTGAGATACACATTCCATAATACCGCCTTCACCGCCACAGAATACCAAACAATTATTTTCTGCCAGAAGTTTGCCTGTTGTATATGCTAAATTACATGACTCTCTGGATGAAATGCTTCCCCCTATAACACCAATATAATAAGAAAACATAGGATTTTGTCACCGCATTATTTAATCTTCGATATGTATAATGTCAGGTCCCTTACTGATCCAACATATGCTATTTCACCCTTTTTGAATGATTCACCGGGATCAGCAGATATTGCTCTCCATATCTGCGAATCCACAGCTATTTCATATGCGTTATTTTTAAGCACGGATTTGATTTCGCCGGTTTTGCCGACCAGTGAATCCTTTCCTGTCGCTGGTTTCCTTCGAAATGGATGCCTGAGCCAGAACCTTGAAAACCACGCACCAATAAAAAATGCTACTATTGTGTCAAGAATGTAACCTATTATTATAATCGAACTCATGGCTTTTTATTGCAATACTATATTTATTCTTTCCCATAATTTTCCTTTAAAAATCTATAAAATAAAATTATAGAAATGTATTTTAGATATATTATTATAACAATTTATGTCCGGAAAAAACATTCTTATTGCTGGAACAGGATTTCTGGGAGAAAATCTTGCATATAATCTCCTGGTTTCTGGAAATACAGTTATTATAAATTCAAGGAATGGAGATAAACTTAAAGAGATGAAAAATGAACTGTCAAAATTTGGGAATATTGATTACCTTGCACGGGAATTAAAGGATGAGGAATCCTGCAGGCAGCTAATTGATAATACTGTACAGAAACTTCAGAATATTGATTCCATAGTTATAATGATAGGAGGCTATGTGGAAGATTCCATTGATACTCTTGATGGCCTTGATCTTATGATCCTCAACCATATAAAAATTCCTTTATATCTTGCCAAATATGCAGCGAGGAAAATGAAATATGGTTCATCAATAATATTCCTGAGCAATTCCTCTGCTGACAGTAAAAATAAAAAGAATTTATTATCATATACCATAGCAAAAAGTGCAATAAACAGGGCAACAAAAATACTTGCAGCAGAATTGCTGGACCGTGGGATAAGAATAAACACAGTTGCTCCTGAATATATTATACAGGAATTTAAACCTGAAAATAGTGATGTATTTCATATTAAATTTGGCGAACTTGAAACCCCGCCCGCATACATATCCGATGTTATAAATTACCTTATAAACGGACAATCCAGGTGGATTAACGGCGCAATTATACCGGTTGATGGGGGGCACAGCCTGAAATGAGCATTGATAAATTTAATAAAGATATAATAAAATGCGTGAAATGCAAATCGTTAATAGAATACAGAAATTCAAGGGAAGTTCCGGAAATATATAAAAATTGCAACTACTGGAATAAACCTCTTACCGGTTACGGCAATATCAATGGCAAACTTATGATAGTGGGCCTTGCTCCTGCATTCAATGGTGGAAACAGAACAGGCAGAGTCTTTACAGGAGATAAAAGCGCTGATTTCCTTGTTTCTGCACTATATGATATTGGATTTGCAAATATTCCAACCTCTACAAAAAAAGACGACGGTTTAATATATCATGATATATATCTTACCGAAGCTGTCCGCTGTGCGCCGCCGGACAATAAACCGTCAAAGGAAGAAATACATAATTGTGAACCTTATTTATTCACTGAAATTGAAATGATGCACAACATTAAGGCTATCCTTGTCCTTGGAAAACTTGCATATGACTCGGTTATAAATTATTTTAAATCAAAAAATATTTCAACGTCCGGCATGAAATTTATTCATGGAAAATTTTATGATATAAATGGAATAAGACTTTACTGCTCCTATCACCCGAGCCCGAGAAACGTAAATACAGGAAGGCTAACATCGAACAAATTTCGTGAATTGCTGGAAAACATTAAAAATTATATTTATTAATCATTTTTCTTGTGATAGAGCCAGTGATCATTTTCTAAATGAAGATACCCGCCATTGCGCAGATAGACTCTTGTGGATGCTCCACCGGCAGAGTATATAACCGTCAATTCGTGCCTGCATATTTTACTCCTCTTGATTGATTTTCTGGCACATTCCTTTCTTGCGCCGCATTTATTCAATGCTTTTCTTAAATTAATTATATTGTCCTTTTCATTCTTTTTCTTTTGCTTTTCTTTTGTTAGATATCCGGGTTCAAATCTTTCCCTTGATGAGTGCTTTCTCTTCTTTACGTATGTCGCACGCCTCGGTATAAATACTCCGCTTCTTTGCTGAACAGACATCGATATAACAATCAAAAAATAATATTAAAACATTGTTTTATTGATTTCCATAAAAAATAATTGTGTTATAAAAAATTTAGTAGTTATAGTATTTAAGCAGTTTATCTATACCCTCGTCAAGATTTATTTCATACTTGAATCCGAGAACCTCTTCGGTCTTTTTTATGTCGGCCAGTGTATAATAGACATATGTATCCTTCATTGGATTTTCTATATATTCAGATTTTATATTTTTATTCATATGCCTGTTCAATATTTTTACAAGCTCATTAAGTGTATAGTTCTTGCCCGTTCCGACATTGAATACATTGAAGTGCTTATTCTTTTCCGCGGCCAGCAAAAGTGCTCTGACAAGATCCTCAATAAATACAAAATCCCTCTTCTGTTCACCGTCACCGTATAAAACCGGCGGAATATTATCATGCATGGACCATATGAACTGGGAAACCAGATTTGCAAAAATCTTTTTTGACCTTTCGTGGTATCCGTAAACTGAGAAGAAACGCATGGCAGAGACATTTATTCCGTAAAGATTGCAGTAAAGGTTGGCTATTCTCTCCATTGCTATTCTTGCTTCAGTATAATAATCAGTAACACCCGGAAGTATATTTTCGTTCTGTTCTTTAACGCCATTATAAACCGATGATGTTGATGCATATACTACAGGCGCCTTATTCTTCTTTGCAAGTTCAAGTATGGTAATCATATCATCTATTGCATTTGCCATCAGGTGTGGATTGTTTTTATACATTGGCGATGAGGAATATATACCGATATGGAAAATATAATCAGGATTTATACAATAATCGTTAACATTTTTTACACGGTCTTTAATAAATTCAATTTTGTCCATTGAATTCTCAAGGTTGTGGAGAGATCCTGTCTGAAGGTCATCTATAACATACACATGATTTTCTTCTGCTAACTTATCAACAAGATTTGAACCGATGAATCCCGCCCCGCCGGTTACAAGAATTTCTTTGTTTTTTATTGACATAGAGGGTTATTGATAGTTTATATAAATAATTTATTTCTTATTACATCATCGATCTCTCCAGCTTAAGATTAAATTTAAGCTCTTTGTGCAATGCCATATCATGCAAATTCAAATTATAGATGATTCAAAACAGATCGGGGAATTTATGGAAATTATTAAATCTGCCTGGCAGAGCGAAAGTGCAATATCGGGGTTTAAGGATACAATACATTCCATGGCATATCATGGTGGAATAGTTCTTGCCGCTTTCGACAATGGTAAAATGATTGGTTTTAGTTTTTCATATCCGGGCTATCGTCACGGTCATACATATTTATATTCACATATGACCGGCGTAATTGATAATAAAAAGTATTCCGGTGCAGGCTATGAACTGAAAATGATGCAGAGGAAACTTGCCATTGAATATGGATACGACCTTATTGCATGGACATTTGATCCTATAATGAGTTTAAACGGTTATTTCAATACCGGCAAACTTGGTGCTGTTTCAAGGACATATATAGATAATTTTTACGGAACCATGGATGATGGAATAAATAGAGGATTGCCAACAGACCGATTAGTTGCTGAATGGTACATAAATGATGATATTGACAGATCATATGACAATCCTTTTTTTATAAATGAGATTCATGGATATTCAATGGATTTTAGAGATATATCCGGGGAGAAATTTATTGGAATAAGGCTTATTAAAGGCTTTTATGACTTAAAAAAGGCAAATCTTGAAAAGGCTGTAGATATTAAAAAAGATTTACGTATTATTTTCCATAAATTGTTTAATGAGGGTTATACATTAATTAACTTTGATAAGAATGAAAATTCATACATACTTGAAAAAGATTTTAAAATAAAAAGTGAGAATATATTTTATTAATTATGGAAGCTCCCAGTCCGGATCCATCTGTACCTTGCCAAGAGCTGCTTCCAGCTGTATTCTTTTTTCAACAGAGGCAACGGTTTTCCTGACATGAACGACTGCATCTGGATTAACCGATATATCATCTATTCCTGATCTGACAAGGAAATCCACAATTTCATCATACTGTGAAGGTGCCTGACCGCAAATGGAAACTGTTTTTCCATCCCTGTGTGCGATCTTTATAAGATATCTGATTGAACGTTTTACTGCAAGATCGCGTTCATCGAACATTGAACTCATTTTTCCGTTGTTTCTGTCCGAACCCAGGAGAAGCATTGTAAGATCATTTGAACCTATTGAATAACCATCAACATATTGATTAAAGCGATCAGCAAGTATTATATTGCTTGGAATTTCAGCCATTAAGAACAACTTGAAATCCTTTGTTCTTTCTAGTCCATTGTCCTCCATAAGTTTTACTACCTTCTTTAATTCATCTACGGTCCTTGTGAACGGTATCATAACCCAGAGATTTTTTAGCATGTATTCATCTCTGGCACGCTTTACGGCCTTTAATTCCAGAAGGAATGCCTCGCGGTATCTTTCGTCGTAATATCTGGATGCGCCCCTCCATCCAAGAAGCGGATTGTCCTCGTCAGGTTCAAACTCCTTGCCGCCCTTAAGATTTTTATATTCATCCGATTTAAAATCAGAGAATCTCATAACAACAGGCCTTGGTGCAAAGTCCGAACATACCTTTCCAAGTGAATCAGAAAGCTTATTTACGAAGTAATCCCCGCGGCCGTTTTTAATTAAAGACAGTGGATGTTCACCTATTTCTGCCCATATGAATTCCTCACGCATGAGGCCAATACCATCACACGGGAGCTTTGAAACTTTTTCAGAGAGCTGCGGCTCACCCATATTTACGAGAATCTTGGTACCGGTTATAATATCTCCCTCATAAGAAAAATTATCTGAAGGAAGCTTCTCCTCCGCCTCGGAATTTCCACCAAGGTAAATTATCCCATTCTTGGCATCAACAGTTATTAATTCTCCATCCTGCAAATTTTCTGTGGCTTTCTTTCCAAATGAGGACGTTCCCACTATACATGGAATCCCAAGTTCTCTTGAAACAATGGCAGCATGGCATGTCAGTCCCCCTTCATCTGTAACTATTGCCTTTGCTTTGCCCATAACAGGTACCCAGTCCGGTGCCGTCATTTTTGTAACAAGGATATCTCCTTCAACAAAACTTTCAGTATGTTCAGGAGAAAGAAGTATCCTGACCTTCCCTGTTACCCTGCCTGGAGATGCCGGCAATCCTTTCAACAAGACTTTACCTTCCTCTTCATTTTTTTGTGTTTGCATTTCCTTTTCACCTTCCTTATCCATACTCCATACTGTTTCAGGCCTTGCCTGGACAATATAAATTTTATGGTCAAATGAATCCTTTGCCCACTCAATATCCATATAATTTTTATAATGGTCCTGCAGTGCAATTCCATATCCTGCAAGTGTCAGTATCTCAGAATCGCTTATTGCCTGTTTTCCTGCGAGCTCTGAATCAACTACAAGTTCTTCGGTTCCACCTGTTTCAAGGCATTTTAGCATCTTGTCTTTTTTTGTAATTAATTTTTTTGTTATCTTCATAGTTTTTTTATCAACATAGTATGTATCCGGGGTAACAACTCCACCAACTATGTATTCTCCCAGGCCATAACTTCCCTCAATAATAATACTCGATGAATCGCCGTTTGAAACATCGACAGTAAACATTACACCCGCAGCTTCTGAAAATATCTGTTTCTGAACTGCTGCAGAAAGTGAGATCTCAAAATGATCATAATGCTTTTTTTCCCTGTAATACATAGCTCTTGGTGTAAATAAACTGGCAAAACATTCCTTGATTTTTTCCAGAACGTCATCATCTCCCTTTACATTTAAATATGTTTCCTGTTCTCCGGCAAAACTTGCATCCGGAAGATCTTCGGATGTTGCGGAAGAGCGAACTGCAACATAGACATTTTTTTCGTTTGCTGTTAACTGTGAATAGAATTTTCTTATTCCATCCTCAAAATATTTATTAAATTTTCCTTTTAAAAAAAGTCCCTTTATTGATTCACTTGCTTTAAGCAGTTCATCATTGCTTTCTATATTTATATCTTTTATAATTTTCGATATTGACGGGGCAAGACCATTTTCTTTTATAAATTCCTGATAGGCAAAACTTGTTGTTGTAAATCCGTCCGGCACAGGTATAGTTTTCATACGCAACATCTCACCGAGATTTGCGGCCTTTCCGCCAACAAGCGATATGTCGTCTTTTGTTATATCTTTAAACCACAAAATTCTGGAAGTTTCTCTACTATTCATTAACTAATAATTTTCTCTTACTATTTAAATTATAATACAAAAAAGTCAGAAAATACGTCAATAAACGTATACTTATTTTATCAATATAGATATCCAAAAAATATAACATATAAAATCTATATGGATTATATCTTTGTACGCTTTGAAAATAAGCCTTTTCAGCATATTTATGCTTAAAGATATTATAAATTACATTAAAACAAAATATTTAAATATTATATGATAATTAGTTTATCAATTTATATATTAACTGTTTGATAACTTTAAAAGATAAATTTTAAATTGAATACTCCAACATTATAGATTGGGGCCGCTGTTCTCTATACGTGTAAGCGTGTATTTATCAAACCGGGTATATTTTTTTTAAACAATCCATATCAACTATTTTACTCTTCCAAAGAGTGCCCTGCATCTCCAGTGTGCATAATATTTACGCCTTTATTCTATAAACAGGTTTTTACTTTTATCCATCCTGGAAGGTGCCTTCTCACTCAATATGGATAAATCTTCTCTTTATATTTTAAAATGTTTGAAAAATTAAAAACTTTTAACTAATATGCGATAATAATGACAACTATGCTTGAAGATAAATATGTAACTATTGATGGAGCCAGTATTCATTATATTGAATCTGGTAATGGCATGCCCGTAATACTTTGCCACGGAGCACGTTTTAATGCACGTACGTATGAGGAAAGTGGAACTATTGAAGCAATTCAGAGTGCAGGTTTTCACGCTTATTCCATAGATTTTCCGGGATATGGCAAGTCCGAAAATTTAAGTGTGGATCTACCATCATTTATTGCAAAATTCATAGATATACTTGCACTACAGCCGGGTGCAGTTATGGGTGCATCAATGGGCGGAGAGGCAGTGGCGGCCTTCGGAACAAAATATCCGGATAAGTATAAAGCTCTGATTCTTGTTGGAGCAGTGGGAATTGCCCCGATGGAAGGAAACATTGACTCTATTAACGATAAACCTGTGCTTCTAATATGGGGTAAAAATGATGCTGTTTCAGCCCCGGAAAATTATGAAATCCTTGAAAAACATATTAAAAATTATACATTTTACAACGTTGGAAGGCAGCATGCATGTTATCTTGACGATGCGGTGGAATTTAATGAAAGAATAGTGGATTTCCTTAAAAAGCTGGACTAAATTTTGCTTTTATTTAAAGTGCCCTATAAATGGCATTATATTAAATTTAATTCCGAACTCATTTACACTTTTTTTAACATCTTTTATTGCAGTTATATTCTCCATTTTTTTAATTTTTCCCTCCTGCAAATTGTTCACCAGCCTGTTCAGCTTGATATAGTAGCCAAATTTATTTAAAAAATTTTTTTTATAGTTTTCCGCGAAATCATTGCCATAGCGGTTGATCATCTGGAACAAAAGTTCGGCACTCTTCAATGACGGTACAATGCCCTCTCCTGTTATTGGTGAAACAGTACCAACCGATTCACCGATACCCACTGTATTTCCTGTGAATATTGAATCAGGAGTTAATTTCATTCTAATATTCCTTGATATCACTCTGTTTTTTGAGTATTTTCTCATAATTATAAGGTCTTCACGGGATATTGAACCTATGCCTGTATGATATTTATTTCCAAGAGGGAAACTCCAGAAGTATCCTCTGGCATTTGGCAAAAAATAAAAATAAAATGAATTATAATCCGACCTGTCTGCGAGATATTCAAGTGTGAAATACTGCTTATCATTTTTAGTTCTTCCAAGATATGCTCTTGATATACCTGTTGCATCCACAATAATGTCATTAGTTCCGGGTTTGGTACCATCTAATTTTATATTTTTAAGTGCATCATTTTCAAGCCTGTTTTTGTCAAATGTGCAGAGACCATTTCCATGAAGGTTTACCGGCAGGAAATTATTACCTGCAAAAGTAACATCATCAGCTTTAGATAACATATACTGTTCAAATTCAATGCCTATCTCAGACATATAACCTTTAATCGAATTGATGTTTGTGGCATATGCGCATGGAATATAATAATCACTTCTTTTTATGTCATACCCGGAAACATTAAAACCGGCATTTTTTAGCCTGTAAAAAAGATAAATACCTGAGATCCCGAGTCCCATGATCCTAATCATCAACTTCCTGACACAATTGAACTACTTAATTCTTGGCTATATTTAGATATATATAAAAAGTATTAAATATTAAATATATCATACTCATATATGGCAGGCAATAAAAAATTGATAGAAGATCTACAGGATCAGCTGCAGAAAATGCATGCAGAGATGGAAAAAATCAGTGGTGAAAATAATGACTTAAATTCAAAATTATCATCCATAAATTCAGAGTTAAGTAAAGAAAAGCAGGCTATTAATGAAAAAGATATGCAGATACAGTCCCTGACGGAATCTATTTCTACACTTAATCAAAAGCTTGAGTCCCTGGAAAATGAAAATGGAAGCCTGCAGTCTTCTCTGGAATCTGCCAACAATAGCCTGGAAAGCCTGCATTCGGAGTATATTGCAGTTTCTGATAACCTTAACAATGAAAAAGAAGATAACGAAAAACTAAGGCAGGATATTGAAGCCGGTGATGCAAAAAACCGCGAAACAATTTCAAGTCTTAATGATCAGTTAGGAAACAGGAATGAAGAATTAACATCTGCCAGCGAGACAATAAATAAATTAAATAAAATCAATGAAGAAAAAGATGTAAAAATACAGGATACTGCGGATGAATTGAAAAAAATTATCTCAGAAAATGTTGCCATGAAATCTAAAATTGCAGATATGGAAGCAAAAATATTTGAACTGGAGCAGAGAACAAAATTGAATGCAATTCAGGAAAAAAATCTTCATGATACAATTGCGCTGTTAGAATCTGCAAATGATAATTTTAAAATGCTTTTAGAGAAATACAAATTTTTAATTGATACAAATATGACACTCAGAAAAAGAACGATGACAACAAAATCCAGAACAGGGAAGCCAAAAGTTGAAAAGCCTAAAGTAGTGCAATGACCCCAAATAGTATTACAAATACCAGGCTTCCATAATACATTAATGCTCCTGATTTTGTATTTACGTAATTACCCATGATTTTCTTATTGCTGCCTATAAGCCCCATTATTACTCCGGGCCCAATTAGAACGAAGACAAAAACTACAAGCAAATAAAGTACGGCATTGACAAGTATATCTGCCGGTATAAGCATTCCGGCTATAACTGCGGGAAGGCTTTCAAGGACATATACTTTAAATGTATTGCTTTTCTTTATTCCAAGTGATTCAACAATACCCCATGCACTGCCCATTGATATAACTATTAATGCTATAAATCCTGCAGCGATAAGACCTATTCCGAATAAATACGGTGAGTATCTTCCGGCGACTATGTCCAGTGCGGATGATAGTGCAATGGGAGAAGCAAAATTTGTCGATGATGGAATTCCTGAGAATACCATTTCAACTATTACCATAAGAACTTCAGAAACAATTGCACCGATAAAAGTCTCATTTCTCATTGATTTAATGGCGTATGACTTTATCAATTTATCCGGATAATTTCCTGATAATTTGACATGGTGTACCTTCGCTGCTGTTGCCGATGCCTGGAAAAATAGCATAAAAGGCATAATCACTGCCCCGACATTAACTGCAAGCATAAAAAAATATGACGGCGACGCCTTTATATAAACGGGTGATGATACAATAGGTCCCCTGAGTATAAGTGTTGCAACAAAGGCGAATATGAGTATTAATGTAATCGGTATTAGTATTTTTTCTGTTCTTCCATATTTTCTTCTGGAAACTACAAATAAATGTATTAAATAAATTACAGGAAGCGACATAAATATAGGAATACCCATAACCTCCAAACCTATGGCTATGCCAATGTATTCTATAATATATGTCACAACATCTGTGAATCCCATTGGAAATGACATTGCAACCGAAATTTTTCTGCTGTAATTCTCCCTTATAACATCACCAAGGCCTTTTGATGTGGCTATGCCTATTCTTCCGGACAGTTCCTGTACAAGATAAAGTGGTATAATTAGAAGAAGCATAAACCAGATTAAACCATATTTAAAAAGAGCACCCGTTTCTGCAGCGCCAATTGTGCTGCTTGCATCCATATCAGCTATCATTACAAGCCATGCAGGGCCAAAGAATTTCAGATACATTTTTAGCCGATTTTTTGGAGATGTAATATTTAAGCTACCGGGTACTTTACTATCCTGTTCAGGAAAATTCATTAATGTGCCACCCTTATGGCCCTGCTATTAATAAATGAAAGTTTTATTTCCCCGTTCGGATTATACAAAATAAATTCATTATCTTTGATTAGATTTATTTCAGTTCCCGGAAGCATATTTATGTCAGCCAGTTGTTTTAAAAGATTCGAATCTTCATAAACTATCCTGCTCAATACATATTTTCCATTGTTTAAATTATCAAGGTCAAAATCATGTTGTTTTGCATCAAAATTAATGGGGTTACCATGAGGGCATGATTTGGGATTTCCAAGATTTCTGATAAAATTCCCAAAATATTTACCATCAATAGTATGTTCTATATCCATAACGGCTTTATGCGTTTCTTCCCATGGCACCTCCAGCATTTTTAGGGCGAATACCTCTGATATCCTGTGCTTAACAATAACGGGAATTGCAAGGATATATCCCGCCCCTGTAAGTTTTATTCCACGCCCATTTTTTATTATTAGATTTTTAGATGATAATTTATTCAGATACTCTGATACTGTCGCCATTGAGACATTTAAATCCTGGCTTATTTTCTTCTCATTTGCAGAGTCAAATGCCTCGCTGAGTGAAAAAATAGTTTTTAAATAATCTTCTTCATTGTTTTTAAAGTACACATTACATAATTAGGTATACCTAATTAAATCTTTTCATGACTACTCATAAATTTGTATTTTAAACGATTTTAAAATGATTATTTAAAATTTAAGAAAAAGGATTAAGTTAATATAACATATTATTATCTAACATTGATAAAAATGTTACAGATAGGAGAATCAGCACCTGATTTTAAGGCACAGACATATTTTCCGGAGAAGAAAGAAATAAAAGAAATTAAATTATCGGATTACAGGGGAAAATGGGTAATTCTTACATTTTATCCCGGAGATTTCACATTCGTCTGTGCAACAGATATAGAGGCATTAATGGGATCGTATGACAAGTTTTTGAAGGAGGGAGCCCAGATTTTTGGAATAAGTGAAGATTCGGTATTTTCACACAAGGCATGGGCAGACACATCTCCAAGGGTAAGCAAAAGCAAGATACCGTTAATAGATGACTATACAAAAGAAGTAGCAAGAGATTATGGATTCCTAGACTCAAAAGGATATCAGGCACAGAGAGGCCTTGTAATAATAGATCCCGAGGGAAAAGTACAGTATGTGGCATATTTCAACAATGGCCTTGGAAAAGATGTAAGGCATATATATGGTGCATTTATGGGACTCAAAACACTCCATGACACTCCAGAGGGAGCAGGCCATATGTGTGCAATTCCTGCAGACTGGACTCCTGGAGAGAAACCGCTTGATATCAATATAGTAAATGATATCGGAAAACTTTAATATTTTTTCATTAAATATAAATATTTATTTATATCTATTTTATTACCATATATGGATAGCGATGGATTATTTGAAAAATTATCGAAATTTGGTTTATCCCCATATGAGATTAAGGTTTACAAAACACTTTTAATAAACGGGCCGCAAACATCTACTTCTATAGTTTCCACAGCAGGAGTTCCACAGCCCCGGGTTTATGACCTTTTCAATAATTTACTTACTAAAGGATTGATAGAAATAAGCCCGGGAAAGAAAAAAATATACAGGGCTGTTCCAGTGGATATTGGCCTGGAGAGAATTATCGGAGATATGTCAACATATAAAGATGAGCTTTCTGAATTTGTAAAATCGGCTGGAACAGGCCCAAAGAAATATAATCCATATTTATGGTACATGGATAATGCAAATCTGATCAGGGAACAGATGAAAAATATGATAGTAAATGCACAAAATGAGCTTATAATATCGCTTAGATTGCCACTCTTGAAATATCTTGACAGGTATATAGTCGAGGCAGCCGACCGCGGTGTATCGATTATAATTACAATATTTCCTGATTCAGATCAATATGACATTTCTGAATTGATTAACCGGGCTGTAATTAAGAGAAGGCCCGGAATATCACCTGAAATACTGATAAAGGACCGCGATGAAACGGTCGTATATGTTGATAATATGACAACCAGGTCAAAATACGGCATAGATTTCCAGGAAGAGGAGATGATACATATTATAAATTATTATTATTACAATGTAATATGGAAACCATCAATATTTATATCTAAATTCCAGATAAAAAACAGATGGGTATTTAATACTTCCTGGCTCTCATGCGAGGCCATAAATATATTCATGAACAATGGATTTAAACTTAATGGCAAAGTCACCGGAGATACGCAGAATGGCAACATTGAAATTACCGGAGAAATAAAAGGTACAGATGTAATACCAGGATATAAGAATTCATTTTTAATAGAAACAGAAGAACGGGTATTTACTGTTGGAGGAAGGCTTACACGTATAGAGGATATAAGAATGGACCTCCTTGAATTAAATGTTGAGAACAAATAAATTTACAATCCAAATATTTTTCAGTCAAAAACATTAACTATGAATTATTATTTACCACACTGTATGGTTGATACTGTCTCAATAGTTGTTCCTGCATTAAATGAACGGGAAAATTTAATGAGGTTAATACCAAGATTAAAGAAGGAATCATTCAATTCAATTTACATAATAGATGATAATTCAACAGACGGTACTGAAAAATTGGAATCTGAATTTCCTGATGTACATTTTCTTTACAGAAGTGGAAGGCTTGGCCTTATAAGTGCAGAGATAGATGGAATGAGATTATCTGACAGCAAATATGTTGTTATTATGGATGCCGACCTTTCACACAGTCCTGAGGATATAAAAGGCATGGTTGATCAGGCAATAAAAACCGGATCAGACCTTGTTGTTGGTTCAAGATACACTTCATATGGAAAAAACAATGATGAATTTATCAGACAGATAATAAGCAGGGGAGCAAACATGCTGTTTAAAGTTTCCTTTGGCATAGAAGTAAATGACTGTACCTCGGGATTCAGAGTATACAGCAGAAAAGCATGCAATTTTCTTGGCATTCAGGTGGATCTGGAAAATGGTTATGTGGGTCAGGTAGATATACTTGACCGCCTCACCAGGAAAGGTTTTAAGATCACAGAGTATCCGGTCAATTTTGTGAAGCGAACAGAGGGTAAATCAAAGCTAAAAATGAGGGAAATTGTAAATTTTTTCCTTTTTGTTATATACAACAAAAAAGTCTTCAGGCCAATACTCGGTGCATCTTTGCTTGTAGTGTTCTTTATAGTTATATCTTATCTGGTAGTTTTATTTGTATAGATAAGAAGATCTGTATTCAGAATGTTTAAAAGGCTATTTAACCCAAAACCCTGAAATATTGCTAAATCGGATTGAAAAAGAATTCTCATGAAGAGGTTGCTTTTAAGCTATGACAAGGGAGGGAAAACTCTATTTGCCATGGTCACCTGTCCAATCCAACGCTTGCAGCAATAATTATTGGATCCCAGACCGGACCGTATTCCGGTTCATATCCAAGGTCACTGTAAACAATATGATACAGGTCCATTCCGGCTGAAATCATTGAAGCAAGTGTGTTGAGCCTCCAGGCACCATTGTCCATATCTATAATCTGGGCACCAAGCAGTTTCTTGTCCTCCTTTCTAAATATTATTTTTATATAAACATCATTTCCTTTCAGGTAATTTGATCTGCTTTTGGCCTTTATAAATACACTGTCAAAATTATAATTGAGCCTTTTTGCATTTGCCTCGTTTATGCCCGTGTAACCGACCTGCCATCCTGAAACATTTATAATTGTTGTTCCCAGAACTCCGGGAAATGTCCTTTTATTTCCGGTAATGTTTGTTCCAATTGTCCTGCCCATTTTATTAGCAATCTGTGCCAGAGGGTAAAATCCATATTCACCGCTCACAATATTTTTTGCTGCAACGTTATCTCCACCGGCGTAAATATCTTCATCCGACGTTTGCATATAATCATTTACCTCTATTAAATTATTTTTTACATTTATTCCGGAATTAACAGCAAGTTCTGTGGATGGTTTAATACCACCTGCAAATATGGCAACATCAGATGTGTATTTTCCATATGCAGTGCTTGTTTGGAATTTATTGCCTGTCCTTGAAATTTCGAGAGGGACTGAGTTGTATTCGATGTCAGCATTGTTATTATTTAATATATCTTTTAATGAAGAGCCCATATCATTATCAAGATATGGAAGAACATATTCATGTTTTGATATAAGCTTAACCTTATATTTTTTAGAAAGCAATGAAAACAATTCTGTTCCAAGTACGCCTGCCCCTATAATAGTAATGTGATCTGCGCCTTCAAGTACATTTTTAAGTTTTGCAACATCGTTCATATCTCTCAGTGTAAAAACATTTCCGGCGAAGTTTTCCGGAACTTTTGGAACCGCACCCGTTGCAATCACAAGCCTGTCATAGTAATACTTTTTATCGCCTGCAGTTATATATTTTTCAGATCTGTTTATAGAATTTATTTCTGTCCCTGTCATTACTTTTATATTCCTTTTGACAATAAATTCTGAAATAGGATAATGGAGCAGGTCAGTCATTTTATTAAAATATCCTGACAGGAAGTAGGGCATTCCACATTCTGCATAAGAGACAAAATTCCCCTTTTCAAATACAGTGATTTCAGCATTTTTGTCCATACGTCTTGCCTTTGAAGCAGCTGACATGCCTGCTGCGCCACCACCAATCACAAGTAATTTCATAAAATCCAATTTATAAACAATATATAAATATGCGCAGAAATACAATAAAGACAATCAGTATATTTATTATAAAAAAGAAGTTCTGACAATTAAAATATATTTAAAAAAAATATATCTAAATTATTCATCATCGTCATTATCTTCATCGTCGTCGTCATCATCATCTTCAGAAAATTTCATGAAATTGACCATACGGATACCTCCTTAGCAATTAATATTTAATAATATTTAAATCTTTCTATATACAATATTAATTATCTGGATTCCGGCAATGTTGATATAATTAAATAATATAAACGAGCTTAAAACATGAAAATAAGTAATAGAGCACTTATAGGTATAAGATCTTTCGCAATTGCCGCGGGAGCAAGCATGGCTTCAACTTTTATTGGGGTCTATGCTGTACTTATAGGTGCAAGTGCAATAGAGATGGGATGGCTCCAGTCTTCATCTAATTCAATAAATAACCTTGGCCAGATATTATGGGGCAGGTTAAGTGATAAAACCGGCAGGCGCAAGCCGTTTATTATATTCGCGAGTCTTATACTTATTGTGTTATGGTTCCTTCTTCCATATTCTTCAAATCCGGTAACTTTGATTGAAATTTATGCAGGCATTGCATTATTTTCATCAATGATAACTGTTAACTGGTTCTCATTTATAGCAGATAATGTTTCCAGTGGACGTGGAAAATTTTTGTCAATTATAAACAACATAGCATCACTGGGAACAATAGCATCGCTTATTGCAATGATTTTCCTGCTTCACGGCACTGACCATTCCGAAATCAGAATTCCATTTACTATAGCAGCTTTTTCATATGGAATTTCTGCAATAATAGGGTTTAAATTAAGCGAAAAGAGAGCTGAGACAAAAATTACCGGTAACCTTATAGGTACATTGAAACAGCTGAAAAAACATCCGTTTTTTTATAAATATTTCATGGCTACCAATACACAGTCAATATTCTGGGCTATGGCATGGCCAATGTTTCCAATAACTATTATATCTCTTGTGCAGTTTTCACTCAGAGAGGTGGCCCTATTAAGTGTTGTATCTGCGGGCTCTATTCTTGTGGTGCAGTTTTTTCTCGGCAAATTTGTTGACCGTATAAACCGCGGACCGTTAATATTTATGAATAAAATAATGCTAAGTGGCATTCCATTAATGTATGCTTTTATACACACACTTTATGGCTTTATAATACTGGAAATTTACAGCGGCATACTTGGTGCGCTCTCAAACGTTGTAATTACATCATATCTTCTTGATATCGTTCCTGACGGCCACAGGGCAGAATATATATCAATTTTGAACGGCTTCAACGGGGCAATGTATTTTGTTGGGGCCCTGATTGGCGGATATATGCTTCAGTATTTGCTTGCACTTTATCCATTAAGGACGGCACTGACTTTTGGATATCTTGTTGTGTTTGCAGGGAGATTTGGTTCGTCCTTTCTTTTTACCGGTTTAAAAGAGGAAAATCCCGTAAACAGAAATGGAAATGTATTCTCATTGCTGTTTCATCCAAAGCAGCCGGGCGCACCCTCGGGTGGCATTATAAAACCGAGGTAGTATTCAATATTTAATTGTATAGCTATCATGGATGAACCTTATTCAATGAAACTCGAAGAGATGAAATTTTATGAAGCAAAAAAATTTACCATTAAATACATTAAAAGTTTTGAATATAAATATGTTATATAGCATGATTGCTATTATAACTGGAATCCCATCATCTTGCTTTATTTAAATAGGATACAAATGTATCTCCTGCAGCATCAATTAAGGATTCGTTATGTAAGTTAGACATTACAGTCTGCGGCGCATATGGTGTGTAATTATTCTCACCTGATACATCGCTGTATGTGCCACTGCCAAGTTCATTTTTCGGATTATACATAAAAGAGTTAAAAATGTATGTTCCTCCCGGCCCGGTTATGATAAATGTTGTTGTGAGGTGGTTATCATACGTTATATTTGATGCGTATTTATTGAACATTTTCGCCACACTGCCGGGATATGTGCTATTTATAAGCGAAAGGCCATATGAGGCAAATGTACCGGTTATTGTAGCATTCTTTACTGTACCGGTCATTGTTTCATTATACATATAAAGTGGATAGAATGTGAAAGTTTTTCCATTTTCAGTAAATGTAAAATTACCTCTAAATAAGAGACCTGGCTGTCCAACTGTGCCTGAGCTGTTGCTGTATATGTCCTTTGGATCTGCAGTATGGTATTCAACATGGCTGGATATATTATTCTTCTGACTGATTCCGTCATATATTGCCCATGAATCTGTTGCACCAATGGGGCATCCAATCCATGAAAGGAAGAATACACCTGATTTTCCATGCGGAAGCAAATCATTATTCGATATTTTATAATATTTATCCGACGTTATTGATGATGGTTCAATAGGATAAAATTCTACAACAATAATTATTGCTACGATAATAACAGCTATAACTGCAGTTATCTTAAAATTTTTTGTATGTATAAAATTGGATGATGATTTTTTTAAATTATTTTTCTGTGCATTATGTTTAGAATTGGTCTTTTTATCCTTTTTACTGCTACTTCCCATTGAACTAATGAATTTATATCGATATATAATAATTTCTGTAAATATATCCTTTATTGATTTTTCGTAAAATATTTTTTTATTTTTTCAGATATAAAGCTGGCAGTTGATTTCATCACAAGTGTTGGATACCATGGTGTCAGGGATTCTGGATTAATAAGCCTGAACCAGTAATTATCTATTACGGATTCCACAATATATCGGGAATTATATGAAACCATGAATTCATTGAATACATCTTTGTAGTACCTGAATGGTTCGTAAATAACCGGCTGTACATACTGAAAATTTAAGTGCTGGATATATTTTCTTGCAATCTCGATATGTGCCTGAATTCTGGAATATCCTGGAAAGTATGATTCAAGGTACAGCCGCATATGCAGTTCCCATGGCGCTTTTATGATTGTTGATATACCATAATCCTCACCGTGGTCAAAACTTGGTGAGGCATTGGAAAAACCTTTATTTTTCTTTAAATATTCAACAATATCCGCTGCACGGTATTCAGGCACAAGCAGTGATAATGATGATTCATCCTTCACTTTTGCTTTATCAATAAATGCCCTGATATTGTTTTTTAGTTGTATATTTTTTGGGAACATCAGGTATGCCATTGAGACAATTATTACTTTTCAAACATAAACTTTTCTATAAATTGGAACTGCCCGCCGGTTGAAAATATTTTCTTTTCAATCATTGAAGTAGGATATATAGAATATTATTTTGTATGCGAATAGGCTGAATTCCGGACATATAGAAATTTTATAATGATATCTCTGATAACTATTCTTGAATCACATATTATATTCATATTATATGAATAATAGACTTATCATTTTAACGGTTAATAAAGTCAAAAAACTCTTTCTATAATATTAGATTGTTCAGTTTCTGGAATAACGGTATGCGGAAATTTTACACTTCCCTGTACAGAGGCTGTAAAATTCAGATATATTTATACATTAAAAAGAATTATCTTTACATGGACCTTGAATTATATAAGAAGGATGGTATTGAAGCAAGAAAAAATATCAATATCAGTGAAGTTCAGCAGATTGCTTCTGGAATCGTTAAATCGTTCAAAAATGGAGGTAAATTAATTGTGTTTGGAAACGGTGGATCGGCGGCTGACGCACAGCATTTTGTTGCAGAACTGACAGGACACTTTCTTAAGGAAAGAATTGCACTTCCGGCTATTGCACTCACAACAAATACATCTGCTCTTACTGCTATTGGCAATGATTATTCATTCAATGATATATTTTCAAGACAGATAGAGGCTCTGTGCCGCAAGGAAGATTATGTCGTGGGAATAAGCACATCCGGAAATTCAAAAAACGTTCTTGAGGGTATTGAAAGGGCAAATTCCATAGGTGCCTTTACTCTTGGCCTTACAGGAAAATCCGGTGGAAAGATGAATAATTTATGCAAAATGGTTTTTCATGCTTCCAGCGATGCTACTTCTATAATCCAGGAAATTCATATTACTGTTATACATATGGTCTCTGCCTTAATTGAAGAAAATTATTAATAGATAATTTTTTATTAATATCACCATTTACTGACCATGATTATAACAAAGACGCCGCTGAGGATAGGATTGACAGGCGGTAGCTCCGACAAACCTGAATATTACAGAATGCATGGTGGTTTACTGGTGTCAGCTGCAATAAATAAATACATATATATAATAGTAAACAAAAAATTTGACAATGAAATAAGGATATCATATTCAAGAACTGAAATGGTAGAAACTGTAGACCAGATAAAACATCCCAGTGTAAGAGAGGCAATGAAGCTCCTTGATATAGACGGCGGAATAGAAATATTAAGTGTTTCAGATATACCGTCAACTGGCACAGGTCTGGGATCAAGTTCAACATTCCTTGTAGGACTTTTAAATGCACTCCATGCCTATAAGTCAGAATTTGCAAGCAGGGAGCAGCTTGCGCAGGAAGCAATAGAAATAGAGAGAAATATTCTAAAGGAAAGCGGTGGCATGCAGGACCAGTACATGGCAGCTTTTGGCGGCATAAACCTTCTTAAATTCAATCCAGATAATTCTGTAAATGTTAATCCTGTTACTGTAAATACATCCATGCTTGAAAAACTGAGAAATAATATGATATTGTTATTTACAGGCGTTAGCAGGAATTCTTCTCCAATACATAAAGAATTAACAACCAGTATAGATAAACAGCTTGAGGAATATTCGATAATGAAAAGATGTTCGGATGAGTTTTTCCATGCAATTTATAAAATGGACATAAAAGAGCTTGGCAATATACTTGATAGAAACTGGCATGCAAAAAAAAGCCTGAATCCCGGTATAGCACCGCCGGCTATAAATGAATATTACAATAAAGCCATGGAACTTGGTGCATACGGTGGCAATCTCATTGGTGCAGGTGGCGGCGGATTCTTCATATTCATTGCAGATGAGAGCAAACGCAGTGAATTGAAAAAACTCGGTCTCAAGGAAATAGACTTTGATTTTGACTTTGAGGGATCCAGAATAATATATTTTTCTGAATGATTTCGCATTGTTTTAATATAAATATAAAATAATGAATAATGAAACCAGAGTATCAGAAATATATTATAGATGGAATTTTTGATTTTTTCCAGTATCCAGAAAATTATGATAAGATAATAATAGAAAACTCAATGAAAAATATGGATTATCGTGACGGAATTGTGACTCTTGAAAGCGTGGATTATAAACTGGATGATAATACCGGGGAAGGACTGCTTGGTTTCTACCTTGCTAACCTCCCTGCTGTGCTTGTAAAGAAAAAGTTTGATAAATATGTTCTTACACCCCGGCTCATGAAATTAAAAAATGATTCCTCAGAATTGATAAGATTAAAAAAATTTAATGAACTGGCAACACTGGACCTTTATCTCCTGCTTGAGATGTCGCTTCGCTGTTCATACTCAAAATGGCTGGGAGACAGAATAACAATCACAGGTAATGGGAATGAATACAACATGGCCAATTATGATTACAGAAAGCTTAAATTGTATATAAGAAGAAAGGGGTTAAATTCCAGAGATGTTTTAATAAATGGAAGACCATTTCCGGGTTCACAGCTTGCACTGTTAAACTGGGCATCACACTTCACTGACAGGAACACGGGGCTCTTATTCAGGCTGGCTCTCAATGTGAGAAACCTTCTTGCACACGGCGAGAATGAATGGCCATTATTTCCTGTAAATGAAAGTGTTGATTATGCTGCATCTGTGGCAGAAAGCATTCTTGAAGAAATAAAACCCGGAAAAGATATGGAACCGATTAAAAAAAATATGCATTCTTACAGGAGAAAGTAATTTATTAATTATTTTACCATTCTTGGACGTATTATAATATAGTTTTGCTTCTGATAATTATTGAATATTCTAAAATCATCTATATCGAATAGATCTATTGAAAGTCTTATTTCATCTATTGAATAAATTGTAAGTTTTCCTTCTTCTATTGCTACCATATTCGTGCCACTGTAAATTTCTCCATTTATCATCATGTCATAAAATTTATCAAGAACATAAACTGACCTCATACTATTTCTAAAAGATGATATTGCATGGAGCTTTATTACTTCCTGGAATCCGGACATCATTTGTTCATATCCGGGGATATTATAAACTTTCGTATTGCCGGAGACCGGCTATTATTGCTTTAAATGCATGCTTTCAAACATTGAAATAGAATCCATGAAATACTATATCCTATCATTTTCCACGTGTAAATATATGATTAATGGTATATGGACTTTTTATAACAATCTTTCCGGTAACTATTATAATATTATCATGCATTTTAATATGGATGATAATCTTTCAATATTAGTATTTCAGAAAGCTTATAAATATCATTATAACATTTGATGGCTGTATGTCCAGGATTGCCCTCAACCGGAATTTAACATTTTATATTTTTATATATAATTGAAATTATTCAACTGATATTTTAATCCTCCCAAAAAGTTTATAAAGATATCTGTTGATGTCACAATACCAACTCCGCCGGGCACAGGAGTTATATTTTTTACTGCATCCTTTATGGATTCAAATGCCGCATCACCTGTGATTTTATCATTTATATAATTTATTCCAACATCTATTACCGTAGAATCCCGATTTACATATGCCCCGTCAAGAAAATCCGGCTTTCCCACCGCAACTATGACAATATCATTTCTCCTTGAAATATCCTTTATATTATCTGTTTTGCTGTGGCATACAGTTACAGTATAATCCCTGTTCAGTAGAAGCATTGAAAGAGGCCTGCCAACAACCGGTGACCTGTTTATTATGCATGCATTCCTGCCTGCTATTTTATAGTATTCAAGTATATCTATTACTGCCCTTGCAGTTGCGGGAACAATCGTTTCATTTTTTAAGGCAAGCATTCCCTGATTTGTGGCCGTCATGCCATCGGTATCTTTGTAAAATGAAATATTGTTTACAAGACCATTAAAATCCATGCCATCCGGTAACGGTGATTCAACCATGATTCCATTTATTTCATTTAAAGAATTCAAAGTTTGAATATGTTTTTCCAGTTCATTATAATTAATATTCTCAAAATGGTCCATTGTAACATTTATACCAAGCTTTGCACCACGCCTGATTTTTGCCCTGGCATATATTGTACTTGCACTGTCATTGCCTGCCTGGACCAGCCTCAATTCCGGGATGAAGTGATATTTATCCTTTATTGAATCTATTTCAGACCTTATATAATCCATTTTTGTTTCTGCAACTATTTTTCCGTCCAGAATCATTAATACCACTTAATTAAAGATTTAATTTCATCGGCAGGTTTTTTATTAAATATATCTGTGTTCTCAGGATTATATGTTCCTGTGATAATATCTTTAATATGGCCGCCCCCGGTATAGTTCCATTTTTCCAGATATTCTACTGCCTGTAAATAATGTATTTTGGCACCGTCAACAGATCCGGATAATGTTATATTATGCTCAATTATGTAATCAATGGCCTCCCCGTCCAGTGATCCTGCAGGAGCTTTGCCGTTTGTACCGAATAAGATTGTAACACCGTTATAATTCAATTTTTGTATGAACCTTATAATTGTTGCCGGATCCCCGCTTGTATCTATTAATAAATCTATGCCATTTAATGGAAATTCCTTTGTATAATCAAAAAATGATGCGTTTATTGATTCAATTATTTCTTTCTTTTTATCGTCTATATCATGTCTGTTGGTTAAATAAACATTCATTATGTATTCTCTTGCCATAAATGCGTAGAGAAATGCCTCGCTGCCGGTTCCTATTATGAGGCAGTTTTTTAATAAATATGTTGATTCATCCCCATGAAAAATGCTTCTTTTTGAGACTGTATTAAATACTTCAAACGCCTTCATGACATTTTTAAGCGGTTCTGTAAGTGCAGCTACCTCTATCATGCTCCTGTCATTTATTTTTACAAGATTTTTTGCATTATCATAAAATTCCTGTACTGCAAATCCATTTACACCCCTTATGCCGGCTTCCTGTGCATCGTTTCCGGTGTCATTGCAGTTGTCCTGCCTTCCAATTCTGCAATTAATACAGCTTCCGGGCCGTCTCACAACAGGTACGACATAATCTCCGGCCTTAATATCATAGTTGTTTTTATCTGTGTCAATAACCTGGCAAACCGCCTCATGCCCTATTATAAGATAATCCTGTCCGGGTGGATTGAACGTAAATGATAATTTTCCCCCAACTTCTGCACGGTCCGTACCGCAAATACCTGTATAAAGTGGTTTTAAAAGTACATTTCCGGGTATTTCCTGAAATTTAATTCCAGAATAATTGATTCCTCCTTCAGGTGCATCTGTTGTGAGTGCCATAACTTTATCCATTTTAATTTATTGTTTTTCATTATTTAAATTATTGGTTATCGATAAAATATTTCAGGAATTTTCAATAAATACTGTTAAATAACATATTCAAATATATTTACCTGATTAAAATGGATGCTAAAAAAAAGTTAAATGAGGTTAACAGGATTATGATGGAAGCCGGAAAGGACAGCCCTGAATTTCAGAGGTCATTTATGGGATTGCTGGGTTCTACCATGAAAGCAGGTGCACTTGATATTAAGAGCAAGGAATTAATTGCACTGGCACTTGGCATAGCAGCCAGATGTGACTGGTGCATATCATACCATGTGGCAGAGGCTATAAAGGCAGGGGCTACAAGAAATGAAATCATGGAAGTCGGATATGTCTGTGTTTTAATGTATGGGTCGCCGGCGCTAATGGAAATGAATAATTTGCTCGATGCAATAAATGAATTTGAAAAGAAATGAATTTTTCATCTTTTCTTCAAAACTTAATAAATGACAATAATTTTTACATCAAAGTAAACGAAAGTGTAGATGACATCGTTAATTTAATTGACTCCGGATTACCGGAGAAGAAAATTTTAGAAAATTATAAGAAAAATGGGAAATTTTTATATACATTTGCAAAAAATAGGATTAAGGTAAGGAAGAAATTTACAAAATATAACAGACTTTTCCTGGATGATTATGCTGCAAGATATTCTACACCGGAAACAGTGGGATTATACCGGTCAGGAAGACTGGCTTCATCCGATATTGTGGATATAGGTTCAGGTGCAGGAATGCAATCAATAATGTTTTCATATAATTCACAGGTTGAAGGAGTTGAAGTTGATAGAAACAGATATTTAATGTCTATTTTAAATAAAAAAGCTTATGACTCAAATCCGGAATTCATAAATGGCGATGCTTTTGATATAAAAATAAATTTTAGAGAGAAACTCATTTTTTCAGACCCATTAAGACCGGAGAGTGCAAAGCTCCGTTCTTTTGATGAATTGATCCCGGATCCGAGGAGTATTTTAAAACTGGCAGGTGCATACAGGGGTTATGTATTTGACCTGCCGCCACAGATTGGCAGGGATAAAATTGTTTTAAAAGGCGAGAGGGAATATATTTCAGTTTCCGGTAATTTAAACCGTTTAACTTTATATTCCGATGATATTTCACAGGATGAATATTCTGCAGTTATGCTTCCGGAAAATATAAGAATAAGCGGCAGTTACAGAAACTATAACGAAAGTCCGCAAATAATTCCATCCGGCAGTGATTACTTATATGTACCTGATATCAGCATAATTTATGCCGGCCTGGTAAATAAAATTCTAAAAGATGATTTTATACCTGTTTATATAGATGCAAGAAGAATAGTTTTTTCCGGAAATATTTATTATAAAGAATTTCCCGGAGAGGTATTTAAAATTATTAATAATGCAAAATATGAAGAACTTGAAAAAGTTTTAAAAATGTTGAATGCCAAAAATATTTATTTTAGATTCGGTATAGACCCGGAATATTATTATAAATTTAAAAATTCCCTGGAAAAATCTCTGGAAGGAGAAAAAAATGTATATATATTTAAAAACGATGAAAATTATATACTTGCCATTAAGATGGAAAAATCTAAAGTTGATATAAAATCAGATTTATAGACAGTGTTAATAATTTTCTGTAATTTCCAGAATTTACTGTGCATTCCTAATTATCCTTTATATTTATATAATTTATTTCTGTTACCGGTTCTTTCATAAGGTTAATAATATTTGTTCTATATTTTATTTATAAACATCGTTTGGAAATCATTCTATAAGCTTTTTCCTTTTTAAGCTTTCATTTAGAAAACTACATATTAATCCTTTTAATATGTTTAATTGGTCCTGCATTTTCTCATCTCTTCTGCATTGTGCAGATCTTTTCAATTTTACAGCATTATTATTACAGTATCAAAATTTTTCATTATTTTTGACGTAAAAAACAAATACTAAGTATATATGAACAATAAAAGGCCGTAACATGATAGATATCAAAATGCTTAGAAATGATAGTTCAAAGTTTTATAATTCGTGCAGGGACAGGGGATTTGATACAAAAATTCTTGATAAATTTTTCGACCTTGATTCTAAATGGCGTGAAAATTTGAAAATTCTAAACGATTATAAACACCAGAAAAATATTATCACCCAGAGGATTTCTGAAGAGGTAAAAAATGGAAATGATATTGAATCATTCAAGAATAATGTCACTGAAATAAATAAAAAAATATTGGATATAAATGAAGAACAGAAAAATATAGAACAGGATCGTGATAATATAGTAAGACTCATTCCAAACTTACTGGCAGATGACGTACCTGTTTGCAGTGGTGAAGATGAAAGTGAAATAATTAGATATGTTGGAAAATCGGGAGTGTATAAAGATGATATTGAATATTTCAAATCTCACAGTGGCAATTCTGATAATTATGAGATTCTTGAAAATAAACCTGTAGATCATCAAACGCTTCTTGAAAAATATAATCTTGCCGATATATCAAGAGCAGGAAAGATAGCCGGTGCAAGATTTTATTTCCTTAAAAACAGATTATTAAAACTGGAACTCGCTTTAATTAATTATGCAGTGGATTTCCTTTCCCAGCGTAATTTTACAGTTATGGAGCCGCCGTTTATGATAAATTACGCATCCATGTCCGGTGCTACAGACATAGAAACATTCAAAGAATCCTTATATAAAATTGAGGGAGATGACCTGTATTTAATAGCAACTGCAGAACATCCGCTGGCGTCCATGCTTGCCAATGAAGTGCTGGAAGATTCTGAATTGCCTTTGAGAGTAAGCGGTGTTTCCCCGTGTTTCAGAAGGGAGGCCGGTGCGCATGGCCGTGATACAAAGGGAATTTTCAGGGTTCACCAGTTCAATAAGGTAGAACAGTTTATATTTTGCAGACCTGGAGAATCCTGGGACTATTTCGATGAACTTGTTAAAAACTCGGAAGACATTTATAAAAGCCTTAAAATTCCTTATAGAGTGGTAAGTATATGTTCAAAAGACCTTGGCAGCCTGGCAGCAAAGAAATATGATATAGAAGCATGGTATCCATCGCAGGGAAAATTCAGGGAAATAGTTTCTGCCTCAAATGACACCGATTATCAGGCAAGGTCTCTTAATATAAAATACAGAACAAAAGACGGAAATAAATTTGTTCATACGCTTAACAGCACTGCAATAGCAACAGAGAGGATTCTTGTAGCTATACTGGAAAATTTCCAGAGAGACGATTATATAGAAATTCCTGAGGTGCTTGTCCCCTATACCGGATTCAGCAGGATAGAGGCATAATGGTATGGCAAAGCAAAAATCACAGCTGGCCGAAAGACGCGATCAAGTATTCAAAATTGTATTCGAAGTTATAGCAGGAGTAATACTTGCAATTGCAAGCGGCTTCATTGCGAACCTCTTTATAAACACGTTTTTACCGGCATATAAGTCTTATGAGACTTTTATAACAGAATCTGTTCATGCTGTTATAATACTTGTAATAGGATTTCTTGTTGTTGGCTCATTTCTTAAGTATTTGAGATATGCAATTATTAAAACAAATAGGGGGCTTTATGGAATATCATTAATAATAAGAACAGGATTTTATATAATAATTCTGGCCCTTGTGATGAGTACATTTCATGTCAGTGTAACAGGAATTCTGGCAGGAAGTGCCATTGGCGGTGTGGTTCTTGGTCTGGCTGTTCAGACTGTGGCATCCAACCTTCTATCAAGTATTTTTGCTACTTCCAGCAATACAATAAAGTATGGCGAAGTTATTTCTGTAAATTCATGGGTGTGGAGTGTTGAAACAACAGGTAAAGTCGTGGATGTTAAGACGTTATTTTCCAAATTGCTCACAAAAGACAACAATGTACTTTACATACCCAATTCTGAAATTCTTGGCAACAGTGTAATAACCGAATTCAGACAGGATTCGGATCATGAATCTTATATTTATCCGCTTACAATAATGACACAGTCAGATGTGCCGGCGGACAAAGTGCTTGAAGAAATAGCGGCTGACGATAAATATAATGATATGACTTTCTTTCTGGAATCAAAAAACGGAACGACCAATACATATGAAGCTTTAATAAAATTTAATGATGTTTCTGAGCTTAACTCAAAAATAGCACTGGCAAATATGGCAGTGGATACAAAATACTGGAATATTAAGTCGAGGTTTAATGTGCTGGGACCAAATTCAATGGTGGAGGGTTCTGAAAAAATATATCCGCTTAGCTTTACATTAAATTCTGATATTGATGCTGCCACATATTTGGATGAGGTTAAAAAAAGAACTGATACAGAGGTCATAATGCTTTCAAGGGCTGCAACTGCAACTACATATCTTGCAAATGTAAAACTTGACCCCGGGAAATCTTTGGAAACCAATATTAATGAAATTAATGTTTTAATGGAAAAGATATACAATGACTTAAAAGCCAGGAATACTGAAAATAATGCCAAACAGGACACAAATAATAATACTGATAAAAAGAATTAGGCAAGAATCTATGCTGAATCTTTCCTGATGTTCATGCGCATAAATAAAGATTTGTAGAAGGTTATTGATTGACCGGTATTGCCTTACCATAATTACATTTATTATCCCTGCTGGTAAAGATCTCTCAGTCCATTATGAATGAATAGAGAAACTTATTTTAATCAAAAGCATTCAACAAAACTTTATAAAACATAATAGCAATTTACAATATAATGAATAATATTGGCAGAATTGTTGAAGTCAGAAACTATCTTAACAGCACATTCATAGGCAGGGAAGATGTTGTAAAGGGCGTTCTTGCGGGGCTTATATCAGGAGAGCCCACTCTTTTAATTGGCCCTCCCGGAACCGCCAAAACTTCTATAATTGATACTATGAGCGGGCTAATTAATGCCAAATATTTTTACTACCTGCTTACAAAATTTACTGAACCTGAGGAATTGCTCGGGCCAATAGATATAAATGCCTTAAAGAACGGTGAATACAGAAACATAACCACGGGAAAGCTTCCTGACGCAAACATTGTATTTCTTGATGAAATATTCAAATCAAGCTCGGCAATAAGAAATACTCTTCTTGATATAATGTTAAACAGGAGATTGCCCAATGGCACAACCATGATGAATCTTGATATACTCGGAATTTACTCTGCAAGCAATGAAATAACAACCGATGAGGACGATATGGCGCTTTATGACCGTTATCCGATAAAAATATTTCATAACTATGTTGAAAGGACAGTTATAAAAGATTTGCTTTATCGTGGTATTGATATAATGAATAATAAGAAAGTAAATGAACCATTTATCGGTATTAATGATGTAAAGAATCTTCAAAATGAAGTATTTAAAAGGCTTTCTTTATTTCAAAAGGAAGGAGAGGACATTATGGATAGATACATAGAAGCTATTTTCCAGCTTGAAGAGAATAATGTTCTCCTCAGCGACAGAAAGAAAATAAAACTTTTAAAAATAGCAGGGGCATTCAGTATATTAATGGATTCAAATTATATAACCGGCAATGATGTTGCCATGGCACTGCGTTACGGTGCCGATTCGGAAGATGATATACCTAAAATAGAAGCGGCAATTATGGATTCAAAGCTTGAAAACAGGTCTGATATAATTCAAAAGGCTGCCACAACAATAGAGGAAACAAAGTCATTGATTCAGTCTGCTGAAGATGCAATAAACAAAAATTCACCGTATAATATAGTGCTTGACCAGTTAAGCCTGCTTGAAATATATATAAAGAAGCTGGAGGAAATGCGTTACCAGCTTATATCCGATAATTCTCCTTATCATGCCGAAATATTATCAAGAATAAATTCATCACTTGAATTTGCAGGGAAAAGATATGAAAAATTAAAGGGCAGGTGATTATAATGGAATTAAATTCAAAGAAAGTAAGGAGCAATATAATAGGTATAAATCAGGAAAGCTCCGTTTATCGCATAACCCGTGAAAGAATAGTAAGAAGGTTAAACACAGGCATTGACAAAACCAACGGTGAGAAGATCAAGAGCGCTGCAACTGATCTATATTTTTTATTTTATTCGGAGAGGGGCTACGTTACATTGAACAAAAACCCGGATGAATTTATGGAAGATATGAGGACAAGGATGGCAAATTTATATGTTACAAATGATTTTGAATCGGCAAAATCTTCCTCAAAATTTAATGACAGATTATCAATGTTATACAGTGTTAACTTTATGAAAGAACTTAACAATAAACTTAAAAATAATATGAATAAACAAAAAAATGAGAGTGAATCAAAGGGAAAAATGATGAGCGAGTCCATGGAAGGAGCTTCTAAAAAAATGGAGGCCGCAAGAGAAATAGAAAAAATTATGAAACATGCCAGGAACGGCGGGAAAAATCCCAATAATGAAGAGATGCCCATTGAAAGTTTAATAGATCTGACAGATAAGGTAATTGAGGTAGAAAATGCTGATAAGATTCTTTCAATGGCAAACAAGCTTATAGATATAATGCCAAAATTTACAAAACAGATGGAAACACACTCGAGCAGGGGTGAACTCTCCGGATATGTCAAAACACTGCGCATATCAAATGTTGTTTCAAGGGAACTTGCAATGCCGGATGAAATATTTTATTCAAGAATTGCAAGTGGTTTTACGGGCAGGGAAAAAACATTGAAAAGCAACGGCGCTTATTATATTCTGCTGGATAAAAGCGGCAGCATGTATGAGGGTGATAAGACATTATGGTCAAGATCCGTGGCTCTTGCTCTTTTCAGAATTGCAGAAATGAAAAAAAGAAAATATTTTTTCAGATTTTTTGATAATAAGCCGCATGAATTGCTTGAAACGCCATATGAGATATTAAACGGACTTTTAACTGTAGAGGCAAATAAAGGAACATGTATAGAATGTGCATTAAAAATTGCCATAAACGATCTTGAAGAACGTAAATTAACCAGACAGACAAATACTATAATAATCATTACAGACGGCGAGGACCGTGTCAACATGCATGACATATTTAAGAAAAACAATAATACCAAAATAATAACAGTTATGATCAACGGTCATAACGAGGGATTGAAAAGAATCAGCATGGAATATATAAATGCAAGCCTTAATGAATCCGGAGCATTACAATTGCTTGGTCTGGCCGGTTCATTTTAATTTTTTCATTATTAATCCCAGCTGCTTTAAAAATGCAAGCATTACATTCATTCCTGCAGATACTTCAGGATCCTTCAGCACAGATAACAATTTTAATAATGACATGGGCTGCGAGGATGATGCACTTTCAACCATTGAATCCGCTATTCCCTGAGAATTATAAGATATTCCTTTTATAATGTCTCCCATGGAACTGTTTGATAACATAAAGAGAAGTGAGAATATTGTATTTCCCGATTTAAATATTGTTTCCATAAAATCCTGAGAGGTAAATGCACGTGCAAAAAAGTCAAGATTGTCCGGAATTGCATTTGAGTTTATATCATTTAATGCCTGAACAAGGCCTGCATCTCCAAGTTTTTCAAGTGTTTCCATAAGCGCTTTTATAACATCCTGGTTCTTTTTAATTTCATCAAGAAGTTCATCTAAATTATTATCTTCCATTTTATTCACCTTTTTATATTACAATACACCCCTGAGTATTGCTGAAAAGTATGTATCACTGGATATATATTTCAGGAAATAATCAGATTTTGTAGTAAAATTCACAAATGGCTGTGAATTGTAATCAAATGATAGTGTAAAGGCAGTTTCATCTGCGTATACACTGGAGCATCCCATATTGCCGTCAAAGTTTGAATTGCTTATCCCACCATATATATCAGAAGATATTTTTCCTGCAACATATGCTGCCCCGGAATGCCCGAGCGCACCCACCTTCATTGGAAAATTGGCAGCATCGCCTATAACAAATACATTGTCATAATCTTTATAATTGAGTTTGAATTTATCGACATCAACATATCCTGATTGCCCTGCCATACCGGAGTCTGTTAAAAATTTCTGACCATGGTGCGGCGGTATTAAAAATAAAGTATCATATTTTATTGTTTCTCCGCTCTCCGATGTAATTTCTTTTGTTTTTTCATTAACTGATGCGGTTTTGAATTTTGGTATAAAATTTATTTTATGTTCGGAAAATCCCTTTTTTATAAAATCTGAAATGGATTTGAACGGGAGTACATCATCCATTGGTACTATAAGTGTTATATCTGCATTGTCTCTTATACCGCGGTCTTTTAGAAATTTGTCCATCCCGAAGGCAAACTCATCGGGAGCCACAGGGCACTGGAACGGTGCGCTTGCGGGCCCTATAACAATTTTTCCTCCTGATAAATTTTGTAAAGCTTCCCTTGTCTTCAAAACATTATTATAATCATAAAAATGGTATGTACTCTCTCCATAGCCCGGAACATCTTCAGGAGCAAGTCTATCACCTGTTGCAATGATTAAATAGTCATATGATACCACAGAACCATCGCTTAATTTGACATATCTGTCTTCAGGATTGACTTCTACTGCCTTCTTTTTAATACGTGATATACCGTAATTAATAAGATAATCTGTTGGCTTGATGGTTTCTCTGTAATTGATTTTATTGAATGGAATAAGAACACCCTCTGGTTTGAAATATGTCACATCTGAATCACCGATAAGTGTTATCTTCACGTTGTTTTCTGTGTGCATACGCAGTTTATTGGCAGCGATAATTCCTGCATTTGCATCACCAATAATTACCACATTAATACTATTCATTTTGATTCATTACTTATACATATTAAAACATTTCCAGACAGTTTTAATGCATAAAATATAAGATTTCGTACATATAAAAATTTTACCTTTCGTTATAGATATGCATCTGTGAACAATAATTATTACAACAGCATTTATATTAAATTTATATGATTCTGCTTCTACGGTAAAAACATATATTAAATAAAAATACCATAGAAATGGGCAGGGTGTACATTGTTGGATTTGGCCCCGGAAATATGGAGCTACTTACGTTAAAAGCCATGGAATTGATAAGGTCCGCCGATGTAATAATTTATGACCATTTAATTAACCCTGAATTTTTAAATTATGTAAAAAAAGAGTGTATAAAAATATACGTTGGAAAAAAACCGTATAATAAGAGAATTAGCCAGGATGACATTAATAATTATCTAATTGAGTATGGCAGAAAGTATAATATTGTTGTGAGATTAAAGGGCGGCGACCCGTTTCTTTTTGGCCGGGGCGGAGAGGAGGTTCAGGCCCTTATTTCTGAAAAAATAGAATATGAAATAGTACCCGGCGTATCTTCACTGATTTCAGTTCCTGAATATGCCGGCATACCTGTGACCCACAGGAAAATAAACCATGGAATAATAGTAACAACAGGCAATAATATTGAAAACTTAAACATACCCGACTGCCGCAATTTTGACTGCACATTGTATACACTTATCATTTTTATGGGTGCGGCCAATCTGAAGAAAATAAGAGAAAAATTGATAATATCGGGGTATAATGAAAATACAAAAATTGCTGTTATAGAAAATGGAACGTACAATTATCAGAAAACATATACCGGTACGCTCGGTGCTCTGGATTATGAATATACAGGTTCACCGGCATTGATTGTTGTTGGAGAAACAGTAAACTACAGTAAATATTTTAATTTAATTGAAAAAAAACCTTTTGCCGGCCATACCATTACATTTGTTTACAATACAGAAATGCCGGATATATCTATACTTGAAAGCATTGGATTTACCGTTTTAAAAATAAAAAATACGGAAATTAATTTTACAATCAATAAGGAATATAACATATCAAAAAAGGATATAGTAGTTGCAGGAAACTATATAGACCATTTTATGGATTTTTTAAAGATAAATAAAATAGATATAAGGAATCTTGGGAGAATTGCAACGGACAAAGAAGGAAGAAATAAACTGGAAAAATACGGTATATTTGATACAATAGATAAAAATAATTATAGAGGTAATGAAAATACAATAGTTATTGACGGAACTTCCAGTAATAAAATCAAAATAAATAACATAAAAAGCAATTATGATGATAATTATATTGATGACTACGTCAGGAAATCTAATATAATTATTATTCTGGATGGCAGCGATGATCCCTTTGCAAATATAGATGAATTAAAGAATATTAAAAGGTTATTTTTAAATTATCCATATGAAGGCATGATAAATAATATAAAAGCCATATCGGAGGAGCGCTATGAAAATTATTAAAATTTTTGGCGTTTTCCCCGGCATTCCTTTAAGCTCAAATGTTATAGAAGAGATAAACAGCAGCGATGTCATTTTTTCCGGCCATAGAAATCTTGAACTGTTAAATATAAACAGTAAGAACGTTATATTTATTGAAAAATTTGAAAATTTCATTAAAAATTTTGAAAGTGCATTTAAAGAGGGTAAAAAAATTTCTGTTATAGCTTCAGGAGACCCTTTATTCTTCGGCATAGGCAGTTATATAACAGCAAATTATCCAAAAGATTCAATTGAAATTCATCCGTGCATTAGCTCAGCACAGGTTGCAATGTCAAGAGTAGACATGGATTATAAAGATATTAAATTTATAAGTCTTCACGGCAGGGATTTAAAAGGAACTGCACAGATAGTTAGAAATTCAGCAAAAATAATGTTTTTTACAGATGGAAAAAATACTCCGGGAGCAATAGGAAAATATCTGCTTGATTTTAATATTGACAATTATTATGCATATGTTTTTGAGAATCTTGGCTATAAAAATGAAAGGATAAAGCAAATAGACATAAAAAACTTACAGAATGAAGAGTTTTCAGATCTTAATCTTTTATTATTAGTAAGAAAATGTAAAAAACAATATTCGCTTGAGGATAAATTTTTTGAAAAGGAAAACAATAACATTACCAAACTGGAAATAAGAGAAATTTCCATATCTGATCTTGATGTTGAAAATGGAAATATATTGTGGGATATTGGATCGGGAAGTGGCGCTGTATCAATAAGTGCAACTTTTAAAAATCCCGGCATAAAGGTATTTGCAATAGAAAGAGAGAGTGAAAGATGCAACAACATTGAAAAAAACATAAAAAAATTTTCTGCCGACATAAATATTATAAAAGGCGTTGCACCTGAAATACTGGATTCTCTGCCTGATCCTGACAGAATATTTATTGGCGGCAGTGGTGGAAGTATGGATAAAATAATAAAAACTTCCATATCAAGGATAAAAGAAGGTGGAATTATTATAATCAATATCGCCACACTTGAAAGTTTGAGTACTGCCATTGAAACTCTTGAAAATATGAATTTAAAATTTAATGTTAAGCATGTTTCAATTTCAATTTCAGGAAAGGCAGGAAAATATAATGTAATGAAGCCTCTTGATCCTGTATATATTATAAAGGTGAAAAAATGATAAGTTTGGATGTTGTAGGGCTTGGACCCGGTGATCCGGAGCTTATAACGATGAGAGGGTATAATAAACTAAAAGAAGCAGATATAATATTTTATCCAAAAACATCGCTGAACTTCGCATTAAATATACTTAAAAAACTGGATATAGATTTGAATAAAACTGAGGCCATGGAATTTCCAATTGGCAGTAGTGAACTAAAGAAATTATGCATGGACTATGCATTGAGAATTCAGAAAGTGGCTAACAGCGGCAAAAAAACTGTTTATGCTGTTGAGGGTGATCCAATGTTTTACAGCACATTTATAGATATAATGCCTTTTATAGATATTGAATACAAAATAATTCCGGGAATCAGCTCGGTTAACGGAATGTCAGCTTCATTGAGGTTCCCGCTTGCCACCAAACATGAGGATTTAATTGTTATTCCTGCAGTTAATGATTATAATTATATGAAGAACAAAATAATGAATTCATCCAGTGCTGTAATCATAAAACCCCTAATCGCAAAGGATATAATTTTATATGCGGATTCTCTTGTTAATCCGGAAGTTTTTAGAGAAAGCAGTGCACAAAAAATTATAAAAACCGCATCGCTTAATTTAGACGAGATAACATCCACAATCAAGGATTATTACAGTGAAGGCCTAGATATAACAAGGTTGCACAGTGGAGACCCTTCAATTTATGGGGCTATCAATGATGAAATACAGTTTTTCAATGACAATGGCATGGAATATGAAATAGTTCCCGGAATCAGTTCTGTTTTTGCTGCCGTGGCAAAGATGGGAATTGAACTTACATCACCGGGAACCACTCAAACCGTTATATTAACAAGGGTACCGAGAAGAACAGAGCACTTTGAAAATGAGGATTTATCTGTACTGGCTGCCCACAAAACATCAATTGCAATATTTTTAAGCGCATCAAATACGAAGAATGTTACTGAAAAGCTGTTGAAAGCCGGATTCAGTCCGGATGACAGGGCGATAATAGCTTACCGTGTAACATGGCCTGATGAGAAAATCATTGAAACAACAGTGAAAGAACTGGAGCATTCTGTATTTGAAAATAAAATAAACAGGCAGGCACTTATACTTGTTGGTGGTAATATATCATCATATTCGAAAAAAAAGTCTTATCTTTATAATCCGGAGTTTACACATTTATTAAGAAAATCACTCAAAGAGGATTGAATTTATCTGATCAACGTTCTTCCCAATTGTGTGTATTCTGTGTTTTATAAAGTCTTTGGACATTTCTTCACCATTTTCAGAATTGTCCGGGAGATTTTTTATAATGTTTTTTACAGTATCCGTTTCTATAAGTTTATAAAATAACTTCCCGAAGTCGCTGTCGCTTAACAGGTCATTTCCATCGAGCCTTAGCTCCGTCAATTTAGTTTTTGAATTATCCAGTGATTTAAGTATTCTGTATAGTTTTGCCATGCTTTCATTAATTTCACCAATATTTATGACCTTCATGATAACGGCGTCATCCAGTATCTTCTTTGAAATACTATTCTGTAAATATAAAATATCCACAGATTTCCCGTCAAATGAAAACTTAAATACGGATTTATCCTCATCCGATTCAAAATCCGAATTTAATACATTTCCGGAAATCTCCGCCGATCTTATAATGAATTTGTCCATATTTTCGTATCTATAAACTATTTCATTGCTTTCATTGGAATAATCCACCGGTATTCTAATTCCGGTATAAAGTGATGAAAAATATGGATTTACTGTAAATTCGTTGTTCTCTGAATCCAGCTGAAATGAATATTCAATATTTAAGTCGCAGCTATATTTCTCTGAAATTAAAACACTGCCGGATTTATTATCCAATATTATTTCACTGGACAAAGTCTTTAGAGTTGATGATGCAAGGAAATTAAACATGTTCCTTGTAGAATTTTCACTGGCCTTTTCTTTCTCGGCATTTAAACCGGATATTTCAGAAAGAATTTTATTTGAGTTCTTTGACAGATACTGATCAATTATCTGTTCGAGATTTTTCATTGCCTGAATTCTGTACTGATCGAAGTCTTCGTGGCTTTTTTCATAATCATCGAAAATATTTTCAATTCCATCTTTAAGTTTTTCAACAGACGTGTTAAGTGTTTCTATTGCAGAATTCAGGGTTTCTATCTCAGCAGTCTTTTTTTCTTTTTCAACCACATATGAATATGAATCAACCAGATAAGAGAATATATTATTGATGAAATTTGATTCGTCAGTATCCATGATTTGATATCCAATAATAATATTTAAGCTAAATGCAATACTTATACTGGCGTATTCTGCGTTTTTATTAGATATCCATAAACAAAGTATTATAAAATTATATTATATTCACTGCTATTGTTATGGCGGATAAAATTATTATAGTTGGGGGCGGCATAGCCGGTATTGCTGCAAAGAGATATAACAAAAATGCCATTTTGATTGACAAATCACCATATATGATAATGGCTCCGCGTCTTATAGATATTTTAAATGGAATGAAGCCGGAATATGCCATGATAAAAAGAAATGTTGACATTCTGGACGAGGTAGTATCTATTAATTTTGATAAAAAATTGATAAATTTCAGGGAAAAATCCATTGAATATGATAAATTAATTCTGGCTACAGGACACAGCCAGAAATTTGACTTTATAAACGGTCATCAATATTTATTGGGCCTGTCAGGTCTGGATGACGCAATAAAATTATATAATTTATTAAGAAATAAGAAAAATATTGTTATAATTGGAGGCGGTTATCTTGGTATTGAAATTGCCGGTGTTTTAAGCGGAAAAAATGCAACAATCCTGGAAGCAGGGAAAAACATTCTTGCCGGACTTCCAGAAAAATATGCAACTTATGCAGAAAAGTATCTGGATTATAATAAGGTAAAAATAATTACAAATAATCCCGTAATTGAGATTGAAAAGGATAGTGTAATAACAGAAAATGGTTCGTATAACAGTGATCTTGCCATATTTGCGGGTGGATTAACAGGAAATTTGCCTTCTAATATCGTATCTTCAAAGGGAAAATTAATCGTAAATGATTATCTGGAATCTTTAGAGTATCGGGATGTTTATGGTGCAGGCGATTCCATGCAGTTAAAAGACCGTTTTATTCCAATGTCCGCCATTATGGCGGAAGCGTCTGGAATTACAGCAATGAAAAATGCCATGGGATTTGGTAATAAGTTTAATAATAAAAATTTTGCAAATATCATCAGGGTTGGAAACAATTATTTCGGTGAAGTTGGTGAAAATTTCATCACCGGAACAGCAGCGAGGATTTTCAAACATGCGGGTATTGCACTTTCTATAAACAGGGCACGTGAAATTTAAAGATAAAGACATTAATGTAACTTCAAATATTTAAATTATTCTATTTTTTTTATCCTTCACCAGCTGAAATAGTATAATAACTTTCCATATGGGAAATTATAGCAGAATGTAATTTATTATGGATAAAATTTACATAATATTTAATAATAATTAAACATATACATATATATGAAAACAACAATTTCACATATAAAGGCCGATATAGGTAGCCTTCCTGGACATACTGTAGTATATGAGCCAGTGGTAGATGAAGTAGAAAAATATGTTAAGGAACATTCAGAAGGTTTGATTTCAGATTATAGAATGTCACATATAGGGGACGATATTCAAATAACAATGATACATACGAGAGGCACAGACGATCCTGAAATTCATGAGCTGGCATGGAATGCATTTAAGGCCGGTACAGAACTTGCAAAGAAAGTTGGACTTTATGGAGCCGGCCAGGACCTTTTAAAAGATGCATTCTCCGGAAACATTAAAGGAATGGGGCCCGGTGTTGCTGAACTGGAAATAACTCCAAGAAAGGCTGAGCCATTCATAATATATATGATGGATAAAACCGAACCCGGAGCTTTTAATTATCCAATATATAAAATGTTCGGTGATCCTTTTAACACCCCCGGACTTGTTATAGACCCGAATATGCATATGGGATTCAAATTTGAAGTATGGGATATTTATAATGGTAAGAAAATATATCTTTCACTTCCTGAGGATACATACGATCTTTTGGCATTAATCGGATCAAAAGGAAAATATGTGATCAAGAGAGTGCTTACAAAATCCAATCATACCAAGCTTCCTGACGAGAACGTTGCTGTTATAACAACTGACAAACTGTCATTCATAGCAGGAGAATATGTTGGAAAGGATGACCCTGCAGGCATAGTAAGAATACAATCGGGACTTCCGGCATCGGGAGAAGCTCTGGAACCGTTTGCAAACTCATACCTTGTATCGGGATGGATGAGAGGATCATTTAACGGGCCAATGATGCCCGTTGGAATGAACAATTCCATGATGACCAGATTTGATGGACCTCCAAGAGTCATGGCACTTGGATTTACAATGAAGGATGGTAAACTTGCAGGACCGGTTGATCTGTTCAGGGATGTTGCATTTGACAAGGCCAGGTCAGAAGCACTTGAAATGGCAAATTATATGAGAAGAATGGGAGTATTCGAACCACACAGGTTGCCTGACGAGGATATGGAATATACAGCATTACCCAAGATACTTGAAAAACTCGCACCGCAATTTGAGCCGATTACTGACAAGGGCGCAAAATCAGAAATGAAGATAACAAGATAAAAAAAATATTTTTTAATTTTAATGTCATTAATTTTTTGTAACTTTTAAGTTGTATTGTACAATCAATAATTTTATTGAGAACTATATTAAAGTAAGACTTTATATTTTCCATGATAAATTTAGAGCAAATATAAGATAGAGAATGTATGAATCCGGATAGAATTTGGCAAATATTACATCACAATATTACAGGTATAAATATAGTTACATAACAGCAATTGGAAAACATCCGTTAATATATAATAAAGTTCTTATATTGTCTATATATTAAGTAAAAGTGATTCTATGCCATTTGCAGAAGCAATTGAAAGAAGATTAAACAGGAAAATATGCATGCGATGCTACGCAAGAAATTCTATAAATGCCACTAAATGCAGAAAGTGTGGTTATACTGGTTTAAGGGTTAAATCAAAGGAGAGAAAGAGTGCAAAATAATTCTCTTCTGGCCGGGGTTCTCCGTATGGAGGGTACCAATAACGAAGAGGAAGCATACCTCTCACTACAGAGGTCAGGTTTTAAATCCGATTATATACACATTTCCGAACTCGGTAAGAAAAAATTTGAGGATTATGACCTTCTTTTTATACCCGGTGGTTTCTCCGCAGGAGATTATATAAGAGCAGGTGCTATTTTTGCGTCAAGACTCCATGCTTATATAAATGATTTAAAAAAATTTATTGATTCCGGGAAAATACTGATAGGTGTATGCAATGGATTCCAGGTTCTGAGTGAACTTGGATTATTGCCCGATATAGATGATTCAAGGAAAAGATCCATGGTTCTTGCAGTGAATGAATCAAACAGATTTGAATGCAGATATACATATATAAAGCATTCACCGGATAAGTCCATATTCAGTAAATATTTCCATAATAAAATCTCGCAGGTTCCTGTAGCACATATGGAAGGCAGAGTTTTATTTGACAGTGAAAGAACACTTGAGAATGTTATTGATAATGATCAGATATTATTCCAGTATGTTAATAATGATGGCAGCGATTCTTCTTATCCGTGGAATCCAAATGGTTCCGTTATGGACATAGCCGGACTGACAAATTCTTCAGGCAATGTTATAGGATTAATGCCGCATCCTGAAAGGGTATACTATAACTTTAATATGATGCATGATGGTAATATAAACGCAAACGGAACAGGGGAAATATTTTTTAAAGCACTGTATGAATATACAGAGAAACTAATGGCATGATTCAAGCCTGATTTCAGGATGCTTTTTTATTATATCTTTCAGCAATAATTTTGCATTTTTCCTATATTCTTCCAGAGTTGAATCATTTACTATCATATAATCGGCAAGAGAAATTACTTTGCCTATGCCCCATAGAAGTTCACGTTTGTCCCTTTTGTGAATTCCATCATAGTCGTGTGAATCGTCCTCCCTGTCTCTATTTATTATTCTTTCTATTCTGTCCCTTTCATTTGCAAAAACTGCAATAACTATAATATTGCTAAAATGTGATTTAAAATAATCCAGTTCCTCATCATTTCTTAAACCGTCTATTATTGTACAATCAGGTTCTTCTATATCCATGGATGTTCTTCTTGCCCATATATCCATACCGTGTTTATTTCTTTCCTCCGTTGCAAAGGCACCTATGCTTTTGTCATCCATATCGGTGCCATTGAGTTTTGCGTATTTCTTAACTGTATTTCCCATATGGGCATCCTTGAAGCCCAAAGAAACTGCAACTTTGACAAATTCATCCTTGCCTGATCCCGGCATTCCTGTTATTATTAACATGCTTATCCAAACAAAAATCCCATACCCTGCTGGGAATTATCCTGCTCATCCTTAATTTTTTTATAGAGATCATTTGCCTTTCTCTCCGGAAGTTGTTCAGCATTTCCATCAAGAATTTTATCTACTCTGGTAAATATATCTTCCTGACCCTCTATCAGAACTATATATGATGATGAATAACCATAACCTGCACCGTCTTTGTATATAATTGACTGCCTTCCCGTGATATCATCGGACAGCAAATTTTCTATTATGTCGCGTTTTTCTTTTGGCACTTCATATAATTTATACATATACCTTAATCAATCAGTCTTTTATAAATATTATTCAATATTTATGAGAAGTCGGATATCCTTAATTTTTTGATTTCACCGAACTGTATTAATTTATATAAATAAAATATTAAAAAGTTATTTTTCACTGGTAGTTGCACTTTCATTGTCTTCCGCTGATGTACCGGACTTATAATTTCTGAGCTCCATTAACGGTGTGTTCTCAAACATTGATGTAATTTCCTCAACAGACATGTTTCTGGTCTCAGGCATAATATAATAAAGAGTTATGACTGCTATTATAGATACAATAGCAAAAGTAATTACAGAATATCCCAGATGCAATACCGAGTCCATATACGGAAATATTTCATCAACTGCGAAGCTTGTTACCCAGTCAATCAGTGCAGCCATAGCAGAGAAGAAACCTCTGGACATACTTGGAAAATATTCTCCCTGTATCAACCATGCTACCACGCCGCCGCCTATACCGAAGAATATCAGGTATCCGGCAAGCCCGAATAGAAGACCCACATCAATATGCATTAAATACAATATTCCACCGGCGAAATCACTGACTGCCATACCTGTGAATCCGATAAGTGCAAGTTTTCTTCTTCCTATTTTATCAACGCTTTTCATACCGAAATATGTTGCAACAAGCATTACTGCAACAAGAATAGCAGTTGCCCCGATGGAATATGCATCTGATATTACACTGTTGGAAACTGCCGGAAATATTTTGAGGCTTGATATAATATATGGCCCGTAAATTAATGGTATATTTACTCCATTTGCTATATAAAAAATCATAAATAATCCCGAAATAAGAAGAGCCTTTTTGGCACCGGAGTTCAGTTTATTTTTATTCTTTGCTTCCTCCATTAAATAGTCAAATGTATAATTTATATCCTCATCGTTTGCTATAATTCCGAATCTTTTTAGAGTGTTTTTTGCTTTATCCAGTTTTTTGTGTATTATCAACCATCTCGGCGATTCAGGCATTCTTGTCCTTATAATAAGAGCCAGTATAGCCGGAATTATTGCAAGTCCCAGTATTAGTCTCCAGTCGATAGTATATGCCTTTGATGGTATAGCAAGAAATATGACCATTGCAGCAAGAAAAGACAAAAATATTCCAAGGATGATCATATACTGTTGCATAGCACCTGATCTTCCCCTTCTCTCCTTTGGGGTAAATTCGCTTATATATGCTGTCGCAACAGCAGAATCAGCGCCAATTGCAAAACCGACAACAGTCCTGGCTATCATAAGCGTAACAACGTTGAATGTTGCTATTGAGAGTAATATGCCGACTGCATATATCGCTATATCAGCTATAAGAAAGAATTTCCTTCCATATTTGTCGGTTAGAAATGCCGATGTCAGTGCGCCTATGGCTGCACCAAGCAATGCCCCGGATGCCATATAGCCTACAACAAAATAGGAAGCATCTTTATAATATGGGATAAACATCAATACAGAGCCAATATCGGACTGGTCGTAACCATAGAGGAATCCACCAAGTGTTGCAAGCAATACAAGGCTAAAATAGAATTTCTTCATGTCCTGCTTCTCTTTATCCAGATCCAAAAGAAGGTTTTTCATTATATATATTCACTTCTTTTTGGGCATAATATTTTTATATATATAATTTTTTAATGCTTACAATAAGTATTTCAACCTATGTTTTAATACAACAGTATTTAAGAATATATACACTGTTTTTAATAAGAACAATACAGATTTTATTTGTAAATAAAGTTGAATATTAATGGAAAATAATACCATTGGATAATATTTCAATATCGCCTGATATCTTTTTCATATTTTTTAAAATTATACTCAATTCGTTAAGAAATGATATTTAAAAGTTCATTCAACACTGCACCATTTGCAGAGATAACAGGTTTTATGGAATTTTTTTCTATTATATTTTTACCGGATATACCGGGCATAAATGTGCATGCTATATATATTGAATCTATATTTTTGGATCTGTTTGCTATCATAACAGTATCATTCAGGTCTTCAGCAGTTATGTATTTTAAATCCAGTGCATCCCTTCCAAGCGACATTGATGCATATGTTTGTATTTTATATTGTAGAAGCCAGTTGAGCTCAAGCATATGTCTTTTCTGAGCATAAGGTGTGATAGTATAGACTTTATTGCCATATTTCTTTATATTTTTTATAATACTACCTGTTGAAAATATTACAGGAACATGAAAAAACGTTCTTATATATTTCATTCCCTCTTCATAAAAAGACCCGTATGACCTTACATATAATATTGCGTCGCAGTGATTAAGTTCTTTTGAAGCCTTTTCCATATGATTTTTTATTAATTCTTTTTCACTGTTTTTAAATCCGTGCCCGGGAACAAATTCCATAACGTATTTATTTACATTAAATCCAAGTTTTGACAGCGGTATTTTATATTCATTTTCAAAGGCCGGGTGCATTGAGGAAATTATTATACCTATATTTTTTGACATAATTGCATCATTATAAATAATTCACTCATTCTATATCTTAATTCCTCATCAGGTAAAAGCTTTGATTAATTAGATTATATAGCAGAAAAATTATAAAATTGCCATGCAAACAATATTTATTAAAGATATAAAAATAAGTTTTAATTCATTGCCATAAATTCGAATTAAAAACTACAGCAAAGTTATAACAATATGGAAAACCTGAATAATCGAAGAATATATATCAATGCCTGACAGGTCAAATAGCGCAATACCAATTCCGGCTCCAAGGAACATTGCAGATATAAGATACGCGAGAGTTCTTATACCGAAGAACAGTATTAATCCTGTTATAATTGCTATCAAAGGTGCATAAACAGTGGTAGAAATAGAAATGTTTGAAGAAACATCATTAATCATATATGGAAGGAGAAACGTAATAAATTTTGCACCGAACACAAGGCCTATTATAATTCCGGCTATGCTCTCAATCAAATTTTTAATGTTAAGATATTTCTTAATATCCATATTGACGGATATGAATATTAATATTAAAAACTTTGTATATTAAATCACTCTATTAAAAATTAATACTTAAATAATATACTATAAGCATATTTTTAAACAATATTAAATATTGAAAGGTAATTAAGAAAAATGGAATATCCATTAAAAAATAATGCAATAACGCTCCATGGGCTTATATTTCAGGGAATGGGCCAGCTTTCACCACTGTTTACATTTGATGGAATTATCAGTGTGGCAGCCTTTGCCGAGGGTGCAAGTCCTCTGGCATTTTTAATTGGCTTAATAGCCTCTCTGCTTACAGGAAATACACTTTATCAATTTTCAAAAAGAACTGCAAGTGCAAGGGGATATTACGGCTATTCAGGCTATGGTTTCAAAGGACATATGGCACTGACAACTGCATTTTTATATTTAGTCTACCAATTAGCCAATCTTATTTTTATCATGGCATTTTTCATTATGATATTTTCACCTGCATTATTGTATCTTACAGGGATATCACTGCCATTTTATTATGGAATAATACTTGTTATAGTAATAGCAATACCGTCATTTTATACGATATATAGAGGAATAGAACCTTCATTTAAAACACAGATTACTGTTAATATCATTGAAATAGCCTTCGTTGTTGCTATTTCATTAATTATAATATTAACATCAAAGGATAATTCAATACTTCCATTTACGCCTGTTTCCGGATATAAAAACCTATTTCTTGGCTTTATAACCGGAAGTTTTCTTGCATATACAGGATATGGCTCTATAGTTCCTCTGGGTGAGGAAGCAAAATCCCCGGAGAAAAATATCGGTATTGCAATCATTGCAATGCTTCTTATAATAGGCGTGCTTGATTTACTGATATCCTATGCACTTGTTGTCGGTTTTGGATTAAAAAATATGGACAACTTTACCAGCACTGTTATTCCTGCTTTCATAGTCATAAAAACACATATTGACATTTACGTTGCATTAATATTTTTTGCATTTAACTTCTTTATAATATATACCCTTTTCAATACAATAGGGACGGCAATAACAAGAAATATATATGCAATGGCGAGGGACGGCTTTCTACCAAATACATTTTCGAAAGTCAATAGATATGGAGCGCCTGTGAATGCCTTAAAGTTATTGCTTTTTATCTTTGGATTATTCGGAGTCATTGCTACATCAGTCTTTTACCTGTTTTACAACACAGGAGGTTTTCTAATAGAGTTTATTTTCTTTGCAACGGTTAGCACATTTTCAACTTTAATAATACATCTTATTGTTAACAGTGCATTAACCAGAGTACATAAAAGTAATTTCTTTGATATGGTACTGCCATCCATTTCCACTATTGTAATATTAATTGCAATATATTATGCGGTAACAGGACTTTCATTTCCATTTACATATTCCGGAATAATTATGGCAGTACTTTTAATAATACTGGGATTTGGAGAATTTTTTTACAAAAAATCAGATAATATTACAACAAAAATAAAAAATGGATATAACTGAATTTACTTTCTTTTTATATTTTCTATAATTTTATGCGTTTCCATAACCATTGCCACAGCAGACATTGATTTTAATGCTGCCTCATGGTTTTCTTTGCTGTGGGATGAGCATGAATCCGATGCTACTACTGTATAATATCCAAGATTTACAGAATCTCTTACGCTCGATTCAACGCCTATTTCCGTTGCTATTCCGGTGAATATTAATGTCTTTATACCCGCTGCCTTCATCATATTATCAAAATTTGTCCCTATAAATATACTTGCTGTATTTTTATTAAGTACTGTATCGTCATCATGTGGTTTGAATTCACTGTAAATTTCTGATTCAGGTGATCCGGGCGCCATAAAAACAGGAAGTTTTGACGGATCATCGACACCGAACCTTTTCATATATGTATATATACCCGATGGTGCCATGAATCTAAATGGCAAGGGCGTAATTTTTGTATACACTACAGGTATTCCGGCGTTTCTGGCAGCCTCATTTACGGACTTCACATTTTTTGTGAATTCTTCCCTGTTGAAAATATTATTAACAAGCCCATTTTGCAGGTCCCAGTTCACGAGCAATGTATGTTCAGGACTTAATATCTCCTCTATGGTTTCAAATATTTCTTTATTTCCTATTGTTTTCATAATGTTTAATCGAATTGTTATATATCTCTTTTATGTATTTTTCAAATGTAAGAGAATTGTAATCAAGATCATTTTCAAGCAATAATTTTGCTTTTCCGGATATAGACGGATTCAATCCATCAGTACTTATTGCTATTTTTAATTCTCCGGCTGCTACTGTTGCAACCATCATAAAATCTGAATTATTATGACAGGAAATATCGTCATGCAGTATATTTTTATTAGAGCAAATTTTGGCTATATGGCCATTAATTTCTTTATCATCTGTGGCGCAGAAAACCAGAAACATTCCATTTATATCATCATCTAAAAACTTTCTTGAAATAATTTTTATCCTTTTCTCTTCTCCAAGTTTTTTTATTGTCTCTGTGACTTCAGGTGATACTATACTAATCAATGCATTCTCTTTAAGAATTGATAGAACTTTCCTTTCTGCTATTTTCCCACCTCCTGCGAATAAAACTTTTTTCCCGGAAAGATTTAAAGAACATAACATGTATAGAGCATATAATTATAATTTATAAGTTTCTACTTTTACCTTTAATGGAACTGGCATTGAAACTTTTTCTTTCATGATAAAGCTATTATTAAAGTAAATTATATACTTTTATGCTCAGCGAAAGTGAAAAAGAAGTTTTAAGATATGTTCGTGAATTCAGTGAAACTAAAATAAAGCCGCGTGCAAGGGAAATTGATGAAAAGATGTATGTGCCTGAAGACATAATTCAGGGAATGCGCGATATGGGTTTATTTTCATCTTATATACCTGAAAAGTATGGCGGAAACGGGTTGAGTTTTCAATTTCTTGTAAATGCCATTGAAATTATAAGTGAGGCATGCCCCAGCACTGCACTGGTTCTTGACGGTGCATTGACATTATTTGCAGAACCATTGATTATGTTCGGAAATGAAAAATTAAATAAAAAATATTTAACTGAAATTGCAAAGGGTGCTGTTGGTGGCCTTGCAATTACAGAACCCGGTTCAGGAAGCGATGCGGCATCAATATCAACAAAGGCTGAGAAAACTGAGGGCGGTTTTATTATAAACGGAACAAAGACATTTATTTCAAATGGAAGAATAGCCAAATTCTTCGTAATGGATGCTTCCACCGATAAATCCCTCGGTTATAAGGGAATTACTACCTTTGTAGTCGATGGTAATGCAAAGGGGCTTGAAATCAGTAAAGATATACATAAAATGGGAATCAGGGGTTCCAGTACAGTTGAACTTAATTTTAATAATGTTTTTGTACCTGAAGAAAACATTGTCGGTGATTACAATAAAGGCTTTACAGTTATAATGGACACACTCGATGCAGGCAGGATCGGTATAGCAGCACAGGCTCTCGGTATTGCAAATTCCGCTTTCCATGAAGCTCTTGAATATATAAATACAAGAAAGCAGTTCAATAAAAAAATAATTGATTTTGAGGGAATACAGTTTATAATTGCAGAAATGGAATCAAGAATAAAAGCAAGTGAACTCCTGGTAAATGATGCTGCAGAAAAATGGGAAAACCATGAAAATTCTGTTGAAATATCTTCAATAGCCAAAATGTTTGCTTCCGATACAGCTGTTTTTGTTACAGAAAGATCATTGCAGCTCTACGGCGGTTACGGCTATACAACGGATTTCAATGCTGAAAGACACATGCGCGATGCAAAAATAACCCAGATCTATGAGGGAACAAATGAAATCCAGAAAATAATTATAGCCAGAGAGTTAATGAAAAACTTATAAAGTATTTATAGACTTTATTCATTTAGACTTAATGTTGGCCGGTGAAAAGATAGATTTTGTATATAAGGGAAATAATTACTCGGGCATATTTATAAATAAAAATGATGAAAGTATAACCGTTAAACTTGACAATGGATATAATATTACTGTTAAAACAGAAAATATAGAAATTACAGGAAAAGAAGATTTAAAACAGAATGAAGAACATCATGAAATTAAAAATATAGAAGGCAAAGACGGAATTTATATTTTAACAACAGGAGGAACAATAGGAAGCTCTGTTGACTATAAAACAGGTGCTGTAAAACCTGTACGCGATATTTCATACCTATATAATTATGTAAACAATATTGATAAATACAAACTTTTCCACGAAAATATTGACAGCATATTAAGCGAAAATGTCGATGCAAATAAATGGATTAATTTCGCAAGAAAGGCAAGAGATAAGATGAGAAATGGAAATTCTGTCATAATATTTCATGGAACAGATACAATGCAGTACTCAGCATCGGCACTCTCATTTATGTTCGAAGAACAAACACATCCTGTAATATTTACAGGAAGCCAGAGAAGCTCTGACAGGCCAAGCAGTGATGCTTTTATGAATATAGAGGGCGCGATAAACTTCTCTTCAATGGATTCAGGTATTGTTGGAATAGCCATGCATGGCGGCACCTCTGATGATTATATTGCACTGCATCTTGGAACAAGGGCAAGAAAAATGCACACAAGCAGGAGGAGTGCTTTCAAATCAATAGATATTGAAGAAATAGCTTTATACAAAAACGGTAAAATTATAAAAAATCAGGAATTAAAAAAACCGTCTGATAAAATAGTATTAAAGGATAAATTAAACAGCAACATAGGATTAATTTACTTTTATCCGGGTATGGCAGAGGATGATTTTTATACTCTGGCACACAATAAAGATGCAATTATTATAGCAGGCACAGGCCTTGGCCATACATCTGAAAATGTTTTAAATGCAATTAAGAAAATTTCCAAAGATACTCATGTTTTTATGACATCGCAGTGTATTTATGGAAATGTCAATTTAAACGTTTATTCCACAGGACGTGAACTTTTACATGCAGGAGTAATACCTCTCGGTGACATGCTTGCTGAAACTGCCTTTGTAAAAGCAATGTATGTTTCGGCCAATTATCCTGACGAAATACCTGCTAAAATGCTTGAGAACATGCATGGTGAAATAAATAACATTATTCGGTGATAATATGAAGATAGGACTTGAAATACATTTCCAGCTTGGGGGCAAAAAGTTATTCTGTTCATGCAGTACAGAGGGTAGTTTGAGCAATAAAAAAATTGAGAGAAAGTTAACGCCTGTAATGAGCGAGATGGGAAAGCTTGACAGCGCTGTTGCATATGAAAGCATAAGAAAAAGGGAATTCATATATGATATAAGCGATAATTCATGCCTTGTTGAATTTGACGAGGAACCGCCACACAGCGTTGATGAAAAGGCACTTGATACGGCACTTGCAGTTTCAATGGCACTGCACTGCAGAACAGTGGATTATGCAACTTTTATGAGAAAGATAGTAATAGACGGCTCCAATACTTCCGGCTTCCAGAGGACAGGAATTACAGGCATGGATGGATTTGTTGAAACTTCACGTGGGAATGTTAAAATTTCTACAATAACTCTTGAAGAGGATGCCTGCAGAAAAATCTCTGAGAAATCCGGCATTGCAGAATATTCTCTTGACCGGCTTGGTATTCCATTAATTGAAATTTCAACAGAGCCCGATATTATAGATGAGGAGCATGCAGAGGAAACTGCAAGGCTCATAGGGCATTATGTTATGTCAATGGATAATTTCAGGGGAGAGGTTGATTCAATCAGGCAGGACGTCAACTTTTCAATGGGTTTTGGCCGTGTGGAAATAAAGGGCGTTTCCAAATTATCATTTATTAAAGATACAATACGCTATGAAATAAAAAGACAGGAATCACTTAAAGAAATATCAGATAAACTCAAAGGAAAAGTATCAATATCAGATTTCAGCGATATAAGCGGTATGCTTGCCAGTTCCGGTTCGGCCATGGTTGAAAAAGCATTAAAGTCTGGCAATGCAGCATACTGTGCAGTTGCATACGGTCTCAAAGGATATTTAAAAAACGGCAATTACAGACTGGGCAGAGAATTCGCTGATGTTGCCAAAAATCTGGGTATTGGCGGTTTAATGCATTCAGACGAATTTCCGGGCTATGGAATTCCGGAAACAGTCATTGATAATATATATTCAAAAATGAAAATTAAGGAGGGTGATGCAATTCTAATTGCACTCACATCCGGCGATAAAATAAAAGATTTAAAAGTATTGATCGAGGAAAGATTGAAGAATATAATGAATATGGATCTTGCAGAAACGAGGGCAGCAACAGTCAGTGGTGAAACCAGATATCTCAGGCCGCTTGCAGGGAAGGAAAGAATGTATCCTGAAACAGATATACCCGTTATCGAAATTTCTTCTTCAAGAATAAAAAAGATAGAAAAAATTATACCGGTGTCATTAAAAGAGAGCTTATTGAAACTGACAGAAGAGTATAAACTTTCAAAGGTTGAGGCCGAGTCCATTATAAATAACAATCTCCTGTCAAAATTTACGGAACTTTATATAGTATATCCGGAAGCACATACAATATCCAGAATTATTTTACAGAAGGTCCCGGAGCTTGAGAATAAATACAAAACTAAAATTGATTACCATGTTTTATTTGATGCTGTTACCATTGCTTCAAAAATGAAGTGGAACAGACAGGTTCTTGAAAAAGCTCTTGATATTATAATAGGTGAAGGAACCGATCCGGAAAGCATTGTCTATAGAAATGAGCTGAAAATGATAGACATGGATCAAATGGTAAAAATTATAGAAAAACTGATAGAAAATGATAAAATAACAGAAAAGAATTTAATACCTGCATTCCGGAACGCAACAGAAGCTTCTTTTAATCCGGGCGATGTTATAAAAATATACAATGAAATAATCAAAAGAAGATAAAAATATTATAAATCATGTATAAAAATTTTGTAAATACCTGAATTTGTTGCTGAAAATCAATAAATAATAATATTTTCTTACTATTCGATATAATTATATACGCTTGAAAAATATCTAATAGATGATAATTGGTTATGCCAGTGCAGTGATTACAATAATTCTTATGGCTGTAGTCCTTTACCTGCTTTTTAAGGTTTTGCCGACAATAGAGTCCGGCAGATATAAAAAAGGTGGAATTAAGTTAAAGCCGGAGGTAATAAGGGAAAATTTAATACTTGAAAGCAATCCTCCTGCACATGACGATTCATATCTGCACCCATTCGAGGGAGGAGAGGTAGCAAAAGAATATGAAGAGGGCCATATAACTGTACAGTATTATGCTATAATTTTTCTATTTATATTATTCGACGTGGACATGTTATTATTATTTCCCTGGGCATTTGATTTTTATACACTCGGTATAATACCATTCATTGAAACTATAGTATTCCTTGCAATGCCTTTGTTTGCGGTATTCTATGCATATAAGAGGGGTTATATGAGGTGGATGAGATGAAGAATGGAGACCTTGGAGTAAAAACAACGACTCTTGATAAGGCACTTGAGTGGGGCAGGTCAAATTCCCTATGGCCGCTTACCATGGGCCTTGCATGCTGTGCGATAGAGATGATGGCAACACAGGCTGCTGATCTCGATATAGCGAGGTTTGGCAGTGAGATTTTTAGAAATTCACCCAGGCAGTCTGACCTCATGATTGTGGCAGGAACCACAACAAAGAGAATGGCGCCGAGAGTAAGAAAAATATATGAGGAAATGCCATATCCAAAATATGTTATAGCTATGGGAGTATGTGTAATACAGGGTGGGCCATACGTTGACGGGTATTCTGTGGTTTTGGGAGTTGACAAAGTTGTTCCAGTGGATGTTTATGTTCCGGGATGCCCGCCAAGTCCACAGGCTCTTACCTATGGAATTATGACTCTGCAAAAAAAAATAAGGAATGAAACAGACAGGTGATTATGTGTATAAAATAATTTCTGAGGAAAATGATAAATCCGGTATGAAAATATTAAATATTGACAGGTCTGACCTTATTGAATTAATGCAGGACTATAAATCTAAAGGATATTATTTTTCATTACTTACCGGAATAGACATGAAAGACCATTTAGAAGCAGTTTATCATCTGCATAATTATGAAAATAACGATTATATAGGCGTAAAGGTATCAACATCCGATGAAAAGCTCCCGTCAATATCAAAAATATGGAAGTCTGCCGCGTGGGACGAACGTGAGCAGTATGACCTTATGGGAATAATTTTTGAGGGGCATGATAATTTAAGGCGCATACTGTTGCCGGATGAATGGCAGGGACATCCATTAAGAAAAGATTACGATTTAAAGAAAGTGCAGTATATAAGCATGGATAAAGATGGCAATGAGCATGTAAGTTTTGATGACAAGGAGGGCTGGTAATGTCCCACTGGATAGACTTGAATATAGGACCGGTACATCCGGCCATTCATGGTATATACAGATACCGCGTAAAGTTAAATGAGGAAACAGTGGAAGACGTTGACATTACGATAGGATTCCTGCACAGAAATGCTGAAAAGATATGTGAACTTGAATATTATTCCAACAATATGATTTATTTTGACAGAATGGACTATATAGATGCCATGAACATGGAAGAGG